>Ga0207684_10000048_pt1 | contig 241098 bp, 198 predicted proteins | sample KBSK5501metaG_FD_184342 | JGI IMG/M metagenome (GOLD analysis project Ga0207684, IMG submission 184342) | Corn, switchgrass and miscanthus rhizosphere microbial communities from Kellogg Biological Station, Michigan, USA - KBS K5-50-1 metaG... | ecosystem: Host-associated > Plants > Roots >... | reverse complement strand
CTCCTTAAGGTCCACAAAGACGCTGAGCAAAAAATCCTTCGCAAAAGAATTTTGACCTGCCGTTCTACTACTGCGGTTCAGTAATTGCCGGACAGCCCGTAACGAGACGTCCCCAACTAAGAGCGCAACAATCACGCGCGCCGGGAAACGTCCCAGCACGCGAACTAGAAAAACGATCAGCGGAGGTGTGCCCAATGAGATTCGTACGAGAGAACAGATGGTCCAGAATTTCGGTCGTATTGACGTGCGTTGCGATAGCGATCCTTTTGACAACGCTCGCGCCTCATGAAGAAGTATTCGCCGACGACAATGAGTTAGCCGCCGTTTATCATCGCGGCTCGCTCGAAGTCATCGTGCCTCACGACGAAGGCACGGTCCGCAACAAAATATTGACCCTTGAGATTGTCGACCCCAACGACAAACTTGTCGCGAAGGCCGTGCGCTACGCTTCGCCTGACAATCGCGCTTCCAAAGTCACGATGCCACTCGATGACAGCCTCAAAATCGAAGACATCGCCTGGGATCGGCTCAAGGTCCGCGTCGGCGATTCATCGAAGATCGTTTCACTATCGGAGATTCTCCGCGTTCCAGTCGTCCGCGTATTTGCTCAACGCGCATACGCTGCCGGGTCGCCTGCTTCAGTTCGGATCATCACCGCGGATTCAAGGTCGGGAAACCCGCTTCGAGATACGCGAGTGAAGCTCGAACTTATTAACGGCGGCGCCGCGACTACGTTGTTCGCCGGCCGCACCGACGGGTTCGGTACCGCGCAGATAGCCTTCACGCTGCCTGCAGATAATTTCGGCGCGCGGCAGTTGCGCGTAACCGCCGACACGACGCTTGGCACGGTCACTGCCAATCAACCTATTCAACTCGAGCGCCGCGATCGAATACTGCTCACGACTGACAAGCCTCTCTATCAACCCGGCCAGACGATTCACCTTCGGGCGCTCGCGCTCGACGGCCCATCTCACGCGGCGGTCGCCGATAAGCCGATCGTGCTGGAAGTCGAGGACGGCAAGGGCAACAAAGTTTTCAAGAAACGCGATCGCACTGATAAGTTTGGGGTCGCGTCCGCGGATTTCGAACTCGCCGATGAAGTCAACTTCGGGCCTTATCACATTCGAGCGATTCTCGGGGAAGCCGAGGCCGCCTCCACTCAGGAGAAGAGCGTCACCGTCGATCGTTATGTGCTTCCAAAGTTCAAAGTCGAAGTCGAGCTGTCGGGCGACGCGGCAAAACAACAAGCGAGTTACTACTCACCGGGCGAAACCGTTAAGGGAACAATCACCGCGCGTTACTTGTTCGGCAAGCCGCTGACAAACGCCGAGGTCAACGTGACGCTGACGACCTTCGATGTGCAATCAGTCGAGCTTGGAAAGATAACTGGCAAGACCGACGCGGAAGGTCATCTTCCGTTTTCATACAAGCTGCCGGATTTCTTTGCGGGGCGCTCGGCTAACCAAGGCAGCGCTCCGGTTTCAATCGGCGTCGAAGTCAAAGACACCGCGCAGCACACCGAAACAAAATCGCGAAACGTTCTGGTCGCGAAGACCCCAATTTTGATCATGGCCGTGCCGGAAGCCGGGCGGCTGCTGCCGGGACTCGAGAACCGAGTTTATATTTTGACTTCCACTCCCGACGGCTCGCCGGTTCAAACAACCGTCACCGGAACCATCAGCCCTTCGCGGATTCAAACCGACGCGAGCGGTGTTGCCATCGTTTCGATCCGCGCGGGCAACGAGCCTGCCGTGTTGAAGCTGACGGCGGTCGATACGCGCGGCCGATCGGCGCAATCGGATGTGAAGCTTGAAAGCGTCGTTCAATCGCAAAGCCTAATGCTTCGCACCAATCAGGCCGTGTACAAAGTCGGCGACACGATTCGGCTCGAAACGATTTCGACCCGGCAGCGCGGCGCCGTGTACATCGACGTGGTTAAAGACGGGCAGACGCTTGTCACTCGCGCGATCGATACGGCTGGTGGCCGCGGAGGTCTGTCGCTTGACCTCACGCCTTCGATGTTCGGAACGCTCGAGGTTCGAGCTTATCAAATCACATCGGATGCCGATCCAATCTCGGATCGCCGGCTCGTCTATGTTGACCCCGCCGACGATTTGAAAGTTGAAGTGTCAGCCGAGCGCGAGAGCTACAAGCCGGGCGACGAAGCGTGCGTCAACTTTCGCGTGACAGACCGAATGGGCCGGCCGGTTTCAGCGGCGCTCGGTATCGAGATCGTCGATGAGGCGGTGTTCGCGCTATCGGACAAGCAGCCCGGCTTCGAGAAGGTGTTCATGTATCTCGAAAAGGAATTGCTGACTCCTCGCTACGAGGTTCATCAATTCTCATTCGAAAAAGTCCTGCTCGACGATTTCGAAGGCGCGAAACCGCTCGCGCAACGCGAGCGCGCGGCACGCGTGCTTCTCGCCGCCGCGGGTTCGGTGAGCGACAAGGACGTGCGTGGCGAGTACGGCCGCGAAGCAATTCAGGCAAAGCGCGGAGACTATCTCGCGCAGTATGCCGTGCGCCTCAACGAAAAAGCGCAGGCGATTGCCCGCGCGATGACGGGCTACTATGAAAATCACGCGGCCTCGGCCGCCGGCTTCAAGCGAGATCTGGAATCATTCGCCAGCGAGGGCGCCGCCGAGCAAAAGACTCTCGAAGATCCGTGGGGCAATCCACTTGTTGGCGACGGACAATTCACCTCGGCCAACTATTCTTACCTGACTCTGCGTTCGATGGGCCCGGATGGGCGCGACAAGACAGCCGACGACATCGGGTTTCAGGTGTACGCGCAGCAGAAGCCGCAAGCGAACGCCAATCGCTACGGCCAATTCAAGGGCCGTGCAACCGTAGACGACGACAAAATCGCCGGAGGACGCGTCGCGATCGAAGGCACAGTTCGAGACAAGAACGCAGCGATAGCCGGCGTCAAGGTGTCCGCGCGTCGCGTTGCGAACGGAGCGACCACTTCTGTATACACGGATGCGAACGGCCGCTTCACCATCCCGAATCTCGCGCCGGGCAGTTACCACATAGTCTTCGAAGATCAGTCTCATCAACCGACGATTTATCGAACGTTGATCCTCAACGCCGGCGCGCGTGGAGTCGTAGAGGCAAACCTGGAATCGCGCGTGTCGACTCCGGTTATGCTGACCGCATACCTGGATTACAACGCCGAATTCGGGCGCGCGATTGGCCGGGCAGGCGGCCGGCGGGAAATGATGATGATGGATCGGATGGCGATGAGAAAAGACGGAGGGTTAGCCGTAGCCGAGATGGCCGCGGTCGTTCCCGCTCCGATGGCCCAGCCGAAGTCAATCGCATCCGATTCGGTCGAGGAACGAGATCAGAAGCAAGACGCCGGAGGACCTCGAGTGCGGAGTTTCTTCCCCGAAACGCTTTACACCAATCCCTCGCTGATCACCGACGGTCAGGGACGAGCCTCGATTCACGTGCCGATGGCCGATTCGATCACGACTTGGCGAGTTACTTCGCTCGCGTCAACGACAAAAGGAGCGCTTGGTTCATCGACGGCGCCGATTCGCGTGTTTCAGGATTTCTTCGTCGATCTCGATCTGCCGGTCTCGCTCACCGAAGGCGACATCGTTTCGGTACCGGTCGCTATCTACAACTATTTGCCGAAACCACAGCGGGTCTCGCTCGAGTTGAGACAAGATCCGTGGTTCGCGCTCGACAACGACAATGCGAACAAGCAAGTTGAAGTCGCCGCGGGCGAAGTGACCTCAACATCGTTCCGCGTGAAAGCTTCGAAGATCGGCGAGCAGCAGTTGCAAGTGACCGCTCGGCTTGTTGACGCTCCGGCGAATCTGCCGGGCGATGCCGTTGCTCGTTCGGTCAGCGTCAAACCCAACGGCGAAGAAAAAGCCGTTGTAATAAACGAACGTCTTGAAGGACAGGTAACCAAAGACGTCGTGATTCCCGCGGGTGCGATTGCCGACGCTTCGAAGATCTTCGTCAAGTTCTATCCCGGCGCGCTGTCGCAGGTTGTCGAAGGACTCGACTCGATCCTGCAGATGCCAGGCGGATGCTTCGAGCAGACTTCTTCCGCGACCTATCCCGACATTCTCGTCATGGATTATCTGAAAACGAGCAAGAAGATCACGCCCGAGATTCAAGCCAAGGCCGAAGGCTTTATCTCGCTTGGTTATCAAAGGCTCGTTACCTTCGAAGTGCCCGGCGGCGGCTTCTCGTGGTTTGGCCAGGCGCCCGCGAACAAGATACTCACCGCTTACGGCTTGATGGAATTCTCAGACATGTCGCGCATACACGAAGTCGATCAGCGGGTAATCGATCGCACACAGAACTGGCTGGCTTCGCAGCAACAGCCGGACGGCAGCTTCAAACCGGACACTTACTTCATCAACGAGGGCGCAACGAATCGGTACAACACCGATCTCGTTCGAATCACCGCGTACATCGGATGGTCACTGGCTTCAACCGGCTACAAAGGCGAAGCCGTCGAGAAGGCAAAGCAGTATGTCGCTTCGCACGTCACCGGGAAAGAAGACGCCTATACGCTCGCGGTGATCGCGAACTTTGCGACGGACTTTGGAAAAGACAAAGCGTGGACTGAAGCCTCGATCAGCACGCTTGCGGGTCGCGCAACCGAAGGACCGAAGACCGCTTACTGGAAACAGGAAGGCGAGACTCCGACATCGGCGCGCAACGACTCGGCTGATCTGGAAACAACCGCGCTCGCCGCGCAAGCTTTACTGAAGAGCGGCCAGAAGAGCGGGCTTGCGAAGAAGGCGCTCGATTACCTGACAGAAAAGAAGGACGCTTTCGGAAACTGGCAGAGCACCCAGGCTACGATCCTCTCGCTCAAAGCTTTCCTGTTGTCGTACACAAAGGGTACGAACGCCGACACAGCGGGAACGGTCGAAGTCGCGATCGACGGCAAGCCGGTCGATCGGGTTCAAATCACCAAAGACAACAACGACCTGCTTCACATGGTTGACCTCAAAGCTTACACACATGAAGGCGCGCATCGAGTGAGCTTGTCATTCGCCGGCAAGGGCAGCATGCAATATCAAATCGTTGGGCGTTACTACGTTCCGTGGGCCCGGCGAGTGGACGCCGGGCCGCGTGATCCATTGACGATCGATCTCAGCTACGATCGAACCCAGCTCGCGCAAAATGAATTGGCGACTGCGAAAGTTCGCGTGACAAACAACACTCCGGCAAAAGCCAAGATGATTATGGTTGATCTCGGAATTCCTCCCGGCTTTGAACCTTCGGGCGAAGACTTCGCGGCGCTCGTCGACGAGTCTCGCGGTAAGAATGGCGGCAAGCTCGAAAAGTATACGATCACCGCCAAGCAGGTGATCCTGTACTTCGACGGTTTGAACCCGCGTCAGCGAATCGAGTTCTCGTACAAGCTTCGAGCGAAGTTCCCGGTACGCGCGAAGACCTTCGTCTCGCGCGTGTATGAGTACTACAACCCGACGGTCGAAAACAAAACCAAACCAATTGAAATGACGGTCGCCGCGAAATAGAGAAACATCTTCAACCGCAGAGGGCGCCGAGGACGCGGAGAGTACCCGGAGTTCAAACTCCGCGTCGTCTCTGCGTCCTCGGCGCCCTCTGCGGTTGAATCGTTCGGCTCAACGCCCGAAACTCCACAGCATCCTCCGCTATGGCGCGAATCGTCGAGATTGTCTAACATTCATATATGTCCGAGGCCACCACGGACTCCCATGTGAGACGCTTCGGTTGCGGGCAAGACACTCAATCCCGATCCTCAAAGGGAGAAACGAAACCGCAACGTGAGACGATCGGCCGCTAGAGAGGACCGATGGACGTTTCAATTCAACAAGAGATCTGGTCGCACATCCCTTGGCGCGACCAGCCAACAATGCTCCTAAGGAGGATGGTTTAATGAGACATTATCGAATTGGAGTTTTTTCCTTTGTAACACTCGTGATGATGCTGGCATTGAATTCTGCCGCGCTCGGACAGGAAAGCCAATCACGCGACACCGGCGTCCGGCCCGGCAACCGCGTGATCACAAGTGGTGCAAGAACCAAAGTCAGTGGGATCATAATCCGACGCGAGGCTGACACCTTCAGCGTGGCGGATGACTCGAACACCGAAACCGTGGTCTTGCTGACCGATCGCACCAGCGTCAAGTCAAAGGGCGGCTTCTTTCGCTCCGGCAAAGACTACGCCGTGACCAGCTTGCTGCGCGGCTTGCGCGTCGAGGTCGAGGGTCGAGGCAATTCAGACGGCCAGCTTGTCGCGGATAAAATTCGCTTCGATTCGGGCGATCTGAAATTCGCGAAGGTCGTTGATTCGCGCGTGGCGCCGGTCGAAGAAGCCAACAAGCGATTATCGGGACAGGTCGAAGAGGCGGGCGAGCTGTCGAAGCTTGCAAGAAACGAAGCGGGCAAAGCTAACGAACGCATTTCGGCGCTCGATGATTACAACGTACAGGATTCGATAGCAGTGCTGTTCAAGGTAAACAGCGCGGTCATCTCGGCTGAGGACCGGCACGCGCTTGATGAGCTGGCGCAGAAAGCAGCGGCGACCAAAGGCTACGTGATCGAGATCGCGGGCTTCGCGGATTCGACGGGGAACACCGCTCGCAATCGCGTGCTGAGCCAACAGCGAGCCGACGCGGTGGTTCGGTACCTCCAGGAGAATCATGACATTCCATTGCGTCGGATGATCACGCCGTTCGGCTACGGGGATCTGCGTCCGGTGGCTGACAACAGTTCTGAGGAAGGACGTCGTCAGAATCGCCGGGTTGAAGTGAAGATACTTGTGAGCAAGGGAATCACCGGCTCGGGCGAATAGAGACGCTTGGAGTTGCTTCAGTATTCACACTCGACTGGTAGCGAACCTCAGCGTTCCTCTGCGCCCTCTGCGGTTGAAATCTGTGCGGCCGATAGGAATCTTAACCGCGGAGGCCGCAGGGGAACGCTGAGGGAGATGACCCCGAATCGCGAACAGTGCGTGTCAGTATTAGTTGAAGTGGTCGCGGGAAGGACCAAACAGCGCACAAGCAACTGGGGGCATCGTCCCCTGTCTGTTTGATCTGAGACTTGAGTGTTGCGAGAGCCTTTATGTCTCTTATCAAGGTCAGACGCAACGGCCAAGTCACCCTGCCGTCATCGCTCCGCCAACGGACGAAGTTGAATGTGGGTGATGTGCTCGAAGCAAAACTAGAGAACGGGAAAATAACGCTTACACCGGCTAGCCTCATCGACCGCCACATCGCCGAGAGCCAGGAACAGATCAAAAAGGGTCAGTTCTACGGACCGTTTGATACTGCCGACGAGATGATCGAGTCGCTGCACCGAAACGGCAAGACAAGCAAGAGGCCCGTCAAACGACCTGCCCGAATTTGAATACTCTCTTTAGACAATTGTGAGGTGAACGTCATGAATGAAAACTGTCCCATTTGCAAAGACCCGGCGCTGAAATCAGCGGGGACCACCGAGGTTGGAAGGGCCCGTCACCGACCCTCCTGTCTATCGCGTGTTTGGCTTGTGGAGAATACCAGATTGATGAAGAGGTCGCTCGTGACGTTGCAACGTCGAGATTTGATCAGAATCGATACGTTCTCTCTGGGGCAATCAGGGAAAAGAATGAAAAAGGAATAGAAGTTTGCGTGACAAGTTTAGATGAATTGCGCCCACTCTACGATTCCGTTAGTGCCTTGGGTGTCCTGGATAGGATCATTGATTATGTTGATAGGAAGAGCCCAAGTGCAGAGGTTGGAGCCAGCATACACCCTGATTATGAGGCTCCAGTTGCCCTCGCAAAAAGCCAATCCGAATTCGAGTATTTTCTATTGAAGGCAATTGAAGGGAAGTACATCGAGGACGCGGGCGAAGACACCGCGCGACAGTGCAAACGGTATAGGCTTGACATAGAAGGATTGAAGCGACTGCCTGAGTTAAGAAGAGTCAAAAGAGCCTAGATGCGATCAGGCTTTGGGGCTATGTGGAACGTTGCTTAACTCACCCTACTTGGCCTTGGCCTACTACTCGTAATACCTCAACTTGCCTACACTGACTGAAATAACCTTGCCCATGCGTTCCGCTTAGCGCTCCACTCCGGCAGGGTCAGGATCGTCCGCAAACTTCCCGGAATCTCGCGCGCCCGCTCTCGGGGTAAATTGATGGGCCGCGATCTTTCGCCAAAAATCACTGTAGTTGATCGTGATGAAAGTCGGTTGTTTGAGTTCTTGCAGTAAGGCGGGGATGCTGTCGTCTTTGATAATACTGTGAGGCCGGAGAGAACCCAGGACGATCACGCTGCCAGCGTACCACTTCTTATATCTCGGTCTTGATATAAGGCGCTGACAACTGATCGTCCAGCACGATCAGCGTAGCTCTCTTCGTAGTCGTATTGCTGAGAGAGCGCCACGGCTTCCTCAACGGCGGCGACGGGGATTTTGTAATAACGTGAAATTTCGCGCGGACTGTCGCCGCCTCGCAAACTGCCGAACACGTGACGCGCATCAATGCGCGTGTATTTAATCGAGAGCCGCCCGCCACAGACTCCAAGCGCGGCTACGACGTATTCACCCAAAGGGTAATACTCATAATCCTCGCCGTCGTATTGCTCTCTCACTAATTCTGCTTTCGCAGTCTTGTTCGGCGTTTTGGGTAATCTCGCTGCCACGGTTTTTGCCCGTCCTTTTCACGGTGAGTTTAGCACAACCCGGATTTAGACGACCAAATGTCCGACAACGTAACTCGAAAGTCACAGCCGCAGTGTTGATTCACACTGCTCGGCAGGCTGGTTGAGGCTCCCACTTCTTCATCCCGGCCTGTCGTTGAAATGCCTTCTCGCCTGTGATATACGAGGACCGCAATTGGTCGAACCTCAAGTTCCGGCTGATCTCAAGCCGTAAAGAAATCATGACAGTGGAGTCTCACGCGGAGGCGCATATGAAACGACTCATTCTAGTTCTCCTGATCGCAACGATAACGCCGATATCAGTTCGAAGTGCCGCTGCGGAATCGAACGAAGCTGCGCTGCTTGCCAACCTGAAGTGGCGGTCGATCGGGCCCGCGAACATGGGCGGGCGTGTCACTGCCATCGAGGGCATCGCCGGCGATCCTTACACCTTCTACGTGGGTGGCGCCGATGGAGGCATATTCAAAACTACTAACGGCGGCACGACCTTCAACCCCATCTTCGATAATCAAGCCGTGCTCTCGATCGGAGCCATCACCGTCGCGCCGTCTGATCCCAATGTCATCTGGGTCGGCACCGGCGAGGGCGATCCGCGAAACACCGCTTCGTTTGGCGACGGTGTCTATCGATCAACCGACGCCGGTGATACCTGGAAGCACCTCGGATTGAATGAGACCGAACGAATCAAGAGAATCAAAGTCGATCCGCGTGATCCCGATACCGCTTATGTCGCGGCGCTTGGGCGAGCCTGGGGACCCAACGATGATCGCGGCGTGTTCAAAACAACCGACGGCGGCAAGACCTGGGCGAAGACACTGTTCATCGATAAGGACACCGGTTGCTCGGACATCGACATCGATCCGCGGAATCCGAGAATCCTCTACGCCGGAATGTACACCTTTCGCCGCAAACCGTGGCGCTTCGATTCGGGCGGAGGACAAACAGCGCTGTACAAATCAATCGACAGCGGGGCGACCTGGAAGAAGCTCACGAATGGATTGCCGAAAACACCGATGGATCGCATGGGAATCGCGATCGCGCGCAGCAATCCGATGACCGTTTACATGATCACCGAAACCAAGACCGAGGGAAATCTGTTTCGCTCCGACGATCGCGGCGAGAGCTGGCGCATGGTTCACAACGATCCGAATATCAACTTCCGCCCGTTTTACTACAGCGACATTCGCGTAGACCCTAACGACCCTGAACGAATTTATTCTCTCGGCGGCGGCTTGTCAGTGTCGCGCGACGGAGGAAGGACGTTCCTTCGAATCGCGAACGGCGTGCACGGCGATCATCAGGCCTTCTGGATCGATCAGATGAACTCGAATCGAATCCTTAGCGGCAGCGACGGTGGATTTCAGGTATCGAACGACAAGGGCGCGACGTTTGAAATCATCAACAACATCGTGCTGTCTCAGTACTATCACATCACCTACGATATGCGGCAGCCTTACTACGTGTACGGAGGCTTACAGGACAACGGCAACTGGGTTGGGCCGAGCGCGACGCTCTATCGCGAAGGCATTCGCAAAGACGATTGGTACACCGTGAGCGGCGGCGACGGGTTCTTCGTCGTGCCCGACATCAGCTCGCCAAACATGGTCTATTCCGATTCGCAAGGCGGGACAATAAGTCTGACGGATACTATGTCAGGCAACACGCGCAGCATTCATCCATATCCGAAAGAGACCGGGTCGAGCGGCAACGCCATCGCCGGCTACAAGTACCGTTTCAACTGGAACCCGCCCATCGTAGCTTCGCCGCACGATTCAAAGACGGTCTACTTCGGCGGCAACGTGTTGTTCAAGACTACGAACTACGGGCATTCGTGGCAGGAGATCAGCCCCGACCTCACGACTAATGACAAAAGCAAGCAGCAATCATCGGGCGGGCCTGTGGTAGTCGACAACACCGCCGCTGAGTTTCATTGCACGATTCTCGCGATCGCCGAATCTCCGATTAAGGCGGGTGTGATCTGGGTTGGAACAGATGACGGCAACGTTCAAGTGACCCAGGACGCAGGCAAGACCTGGAAGAACGTCGCCGGCAACATCAAAGGCTTGCCGGCGAACTCGTGGGTTCCGAACATCGACGCTTCGCACTTCGATGCGGGAACAGCTTATGTTGCATTCGATCGGCATCAAGACGACGACTTCGGTCCGTGGGCGTTCAAGACAACCGACTATGGCCAGTCGTGGACTTCGATCAAGAGTGATCTGCCGGCCAAGGGCTACGTGCATGTTGTCCGCGAAGACCCGAAGGTGAAGACGTTGCTTTATTGCGGAACTGAGCTTGGAATTTTCGCGTCGTGGGATGGCGGTGCGCATTGGGTATCTATTCGCAACAACATCCCCGCGGTCGCCGTGCGTGATATCGTCGTTCATCCTCGAGACAACGACCTGATCGTCGCAACGCACGGACGCGGTGTGTTCATACTCGACAGCGCGGCGGGGCTCCAGGAACTGGCAACCGCGAAGGCAAATGACGTTTTCCTGTTCGACGTTCGTCAGGCGACTCGATATCAAATGTGGGGCAAGGATTCGAATCTCGGACAGAAGACCTTCGCGGCGCAGAATCCGCCCGCCGGCGCGTTGATTGATTATTACTTAAAGGCCGATGTGAACGGTCCGATCGTCATCACGATCGCTGACAAGAGCGGCAAGACTATCCGTACGATTCGCAGCAACGCTAACAAGGCGGGTGTGAATCGCGTCGTATGGGACCTTCGGTATGATCCGCCGAACCCGGCGCCGGGCAGTGGTCCGGGTGGAGGCGGCGGCGTTGGGAGAGGAAGCGGAGGTGGGCAAGCAGCGGGCGGTGGTCAGGGTCGCGGCGGGGCCGGCGCTCAGGCGGCCGCGGGAGCCGCGCCCTCAGGCCCAGGCTCGGGTGATCAGCCGGCCGCCGAAGAGGGCGGTGGGCGATTTGGATTCGGCGGCGGACCCGCGGTCGTGCCCGACGATTACACGATCACGCTCAAGGCTGCCGGAAAACAACTGAGCAAGACGGTTCGAGTGGCGCTCGATCCGCGAATAAAGATCTCGGATGCTGATCTCACTGCGCAACTAGACGCGGCATTGAAGCTTCGCGATCTGAGCTCGACCCTCAATAATGTCGTGGCTCGCGTGGACGATCTCACTCGGCAGTTGACGGCGTTGTAAGAAACGACGCGAAGAGTTCCCGATCCGGCGACCACAGCCGGGCGGGCCGGAGAAGGTGCAGGCGACGGCAATAGCACCGGACCAGTTGCGCGGCCCGCACAATCCGACAACGCGGCGACGGACATTACCGCCGCTCTCTTGATGAACTCAAAAGGTTGCGCGCCACGCTGGTTCGCGAAGCGCCGTTCGGTTATCGCTATCCGCCAAGATTACGCGAAGAGGTCCAGTCACTCGGCGGCTCGATCAACTCGGCGATCGCGCCCCCAACCGAACCACAGATGCTTCGCTTGCGTGAGGTGACTGACGAGACTCAGAGAGCGATCGCTGATTTGAATGCCATAATTGGCGGTTCTATCAGACGAGTGAACGAAAAGCTGAGCAGCCAGCCGCACGTTATGACAAGCGCGCCGGTGAGATGAGGTTCGAAGGGATTGCGCCTTTCGTAACCTGGAGAGAACTATGCGAATCGTCCTTATCATTATCGCGCTCGTGCTGGTGCCTTCGGGCGCGCGCGCCGCTGATCCGGCCTACCTGTATGACGCGAAGTTCGTGCAAGCCACGCCCGGTAAGCTCATAGCGTTGATCGATCACTACAAGGCGCGGATGACAAGTTACACGTCGACAGGCGATGAGCCGCCACTGTGGATTCGACACAGTCAGGGCGACAAGTGGGACTTGATGTTGTTGTTTCCGATGGGTAGCTACGGCGAGTACTACCGGGCGGAACGCGTGAGCAAACGCGAGAGCGAGGCGAGAGTCTTCAGAGATAAGTTGAAGGAGTTGGTGTCTTGGCAGGAAGACCTGTTTGTCAATGGACCGCCGCCGAGTGACTTGCGCGCCGCGTTTTCAAAGGGAACGTTCTTTCATGTCGAGATCTTTCATTCGCTCGCGGGCAAACAAGCCGATCTGTTCAAGGAGAGGGAGATGGAGAACACTTATCAGCGAACGCTTGGCAGGCCTGAGAATTTCATCTTCGTCAGGGATCAAGGCGCGAGTTGGGATTTGTTTACGCTGGGAGTCTATCGAGACTTAAAGCATTACGCTGAAAGCGTAGACATCCCGGCTGCCGCTCAGGATGCTGCCGCAAAGAAAGCGGGCTTCGAAGCTTCAAACCGGATCGGTCCGTATTTGCGCGAATTGATTGCTGACCATCACGACACGCTTGCGGTCGCGGTGAAGTGAAGTTCAGAAGTCAGAGGTCAGAAGTCAGAGGTCAGAAGTCAGAGGTCAGAAGTCACGCAGTTCCGATCATAACGTGATCCGCTGGCGTTTCGTTGGCGGAGGCTGATCCTTGAACCAGGTTGTCAGACACGCGCTCGAGTGCTCTTGCAAGCGCAATGTTGAATTCGGAGATCAGAAGATTAATGTCGACAAGAAGAGGCGCGCCGCTACATTTGCGATAAAGCGACAGCCATCCCAGGCTCTCGCCGCGTGTGGACTTTAGATCGAGCGTGAGCGTCCATGCCGCGTCGCTGTGTTCTCCGTTTGGCTTTTCCCAAATCAGCGGGCCGCTCCCGGATTCGCCGCCGTCAGCATCCGAAGGCGCAAAGTGAAGCTCAAAGCCGTCGAAATCATTTCCCTCAAACGCATCGCGAAGAACAACTCGTATATCGTTTATGTCTTGCGCTTTCGACATTGCTTCCGTAGCGCGGCGAATCGCCAGATTGTGGACGATTATTTTCTTCTGCTCGAGTGTGCGAAGCGCAACACGGCCCAGCTCGAAGAACTCGTGATATCCCAGGTGCTGCACTCCCAGCCAGATGCCGGTGCCGATTACAAACAACACTATCCCGACCATCGGCCCTGAAGGATAAAGCAGAAACAAACTCAGCAGACCGCACCCGGCTGAGACTGCATACAGGATGACCACGACCTGTTGCTGTGAGAAGCCTCGTTCGAGCAGCTTGTGATGAATGTGCTGGCTGTCGGCGACAAACAGGGGCTGCCCGCTCAAGAATCGGCGCATCAGGGACAACACAGTTTCAAGGACGGGCAAACCAAACGAGATCACCGGGATTGCAACCGCGACAATGGTTGGTGTCTTTCCCGCCCCGGCTAGCGCCAACGCGCTGAGCATGAAACCGATGAACAGGCTCCCGCAATCGCCGAGAAAGATCGTAGCCGGGTTGAAGTTGAAACGCAGGAATCCCAGAATTGCGCCAGCCAAGGCGAGCGTCAACGATGAAACAAGAAAGTTGCCCGCGACCAGCGACACCACAAACACAGTGAGAGTCGAAAACAACGCCGACCCCGATGCCAGGCCGTCAACGCCGTCCAGCAGATTGAAGGCGTTGGTGATCCATAACACCCACAGGATCGTCAACGGAAGCGCGATCCAGCCGAACTCGTGGGCTCCAAACAGAAGCGGCAACCGGAACACGCCGAACCCGCCCATGTACAGCAGCGCTCCCGCCACCCCCTGAATCGCAAACTTCACATACGGATTCACCGGACGAAAGTCGTCGTACAACCCCAGTAGGAAGACAAGCGTTGCCGGCCCCAGAATGGTGAGCACGGTGCGCCGAGATATGGGTTCCGCAATGCCAAGGAAGTCCGGAAACGCTATCAGAGCCAGCGCGATTATCGCGAATGCGGTAAATATCGCGATCCCGCCCAATCGCGGAATCAAATCCTTGTGAATGTGCCGAGACGATGCCGGAGCGTAAACCCAGCCTCGCGCATTCGCCAGATTGCGGATACTCCGGGTCAACACGAATGACAGCAGGACGGACGCAATAAAAATACCGATGTAAGAAGTAGTCATGGTCTTACAATCGAAAACCTAACGAACGGTCCGGGGATTGGCCTGGGGGAACGAACAGGAACCTAAACTTCAGCCGTGAGCATACTCGAGAACGCGAGGGCGAGCAACTGCTGCGAGAAGCCCTTGCGAATCATACGCTACAACGGACTCGGCACCTTGACTCCGCTGTTCTTCTTCTGCAGTTCGCCGCGTATCCATTCATACGTGATCTTGAGCCCCGCCTCAAGAGAAACCCGTGGCTCCCATTCGAGCACTTGCCGCAAACGCGAATTGTCACTGTTGCGGCCTCGGACTCCCTGCGGCTTCGACAGATCATATCGCTTGTTGATCTTTTTATCCGCGATGGTTGACACGATGTTCACCAGCTCGTTTATAGAGATCATCCGATCCTGCCCGACGTTGAGCGGATCACGATGGTTGCTTCGCATCAGTCTATGAATGCCTTCGACACAATCGTCGATATAACAATAGGACCGCGTCTGTTCTCCGTCTCCCCAAACTTCTATGGTATCGCCGTCCGCAGCGAGAGCCACCTTGCGGCAAATGGCCGCCGGAGATTTTTCCCGGCCGCCATCGTAGGTGCCGCGCGGCCCGAAGATGTTGTGAAACCGCGCGACTCTCGTCTCCAAACCGAAGTCCTCGCGGTAGTGCCGGCAGATTCGCTCCATGTACAGCTTCTCCCAACCGTAGCCGTCCTCGGCGTCGGCCGGATAGGCATCCTCTTCTTTGAGCGGAGACAGATCCGTTTGCTTTTGAAGGTAGCCGGGATAGATGCACGCGCTCGACGTGTACAGATAACGTTTGACCCCATTTGCACGCGCGGCTTCGATCGAGTTCAAGTTGATCAGCGTGTTATCCCTCACGATTACGGCCTTGTTAGCCTCGATGAACCCTATGCCGCCCATGTTTGCAGCCAGGCCATACACTTCGTCGATTCCGTGCATCGCGCGTGCGCAGTTGTTTGCATCGCGCAAATCGAGTATTTCAAATTCGTGCGCGGCAGTCGGCTCATACTCGGGTTCCTTGATGTCCACGCCGCGAACCCGGTAGCCGCGGCGGGCGAGATAGTTGACGAGGTGATGACCGATGAATCCGCCGGCGCCGGTCACCAGCACTCTTGTTTGATCTGACATTTTGCGCGGTCTCTCCTCAGAAGGTCCGACAAGCTGCCAGCTTTTCGTGGTCTTACACTCTGGACGTGTTGCGAAGTCAACGACAAGCTGGCAGCTTGCCGGACATCATAAGCTATGAGCCTTCGAGTCGGCGGCCGGCGAATCATAAAGCGTTGGGGAGTTACATACCGGCCGCAAAGCCTCTAACATCCGAGGCAACACGGTGCTTTTCGAGAAATGAATCGCCGCTGAACTTCGAACTCGCGGTATCGGCGAATCACCCGATCGCGACGCAGCTTCGAGAATGTGCCGAACTACTCCATCGACGTCACTTTGTAATGCTCTGAACGTTACGCTGCGATCGGCAATCGTTGAAAAGATATCCGAAACGTGGCTCTCTTCAGGCCCAATGTAAAGGACGGGCGCGCCGACTTCCAAAATGTTATATATCTTGCACGGATGAACTATCCCGACAAACGGGCCGCCCATCACTACGACGTGCATGTCGGCAGCGGAAAGCGACCCAGCCAATCGGTCCAGAGGTTGATAGTCGAGGCACAATACATTCGTCAGGTTGTGACGCGACACGTGCGATTTCACCTTTCCCATCTCGCTGCCGCCTCCGGCGAAGCAGAAAATGATCGTGTCATTCTGAGCGAGCTTCCGCGCAGCTTCGAGCAGCGTATCGAGCGGATGGCACGGACTGTGATTGCCCGAGTACATCACCACGAATTTGCCGCCGAGATCGTGCCGCGTACGAAACTCGAGCCGGCCTCGCTCATCGTAGCTGATCGCGTCGTCGTGAGACCACGGCGGTATCACAAGCACTTTTTCCGAGGCGACACCCTTATCGATGATTCGCTGCTTAACAAATCTGTCGAGAACGATGATCTTCTCCGCACTGTGAAGGCTGTATGAAAGAAGCGCGTTGAAAAACGTCGCGGCGACTGAGTGCGGCCGCAGCCAGCCTGCTGCAACTGCTTCGTCGGGATTCAAATCCATCACCCAGAAAATAAATCGCCCGCCCTTTAGCCGAACCAGCAACGCAGCGAGAAACGAAATCAACGGCGGTGAGGTCATCGCCACCACCAGATCAGACTTCGGAAGCAAGATGACGCGGAATGCGCAGCTCAGAAGAAAGCTTCCAAAGTCCAAGGCGCGCGTCCACCTGTTTCTCTTTCCAAACCCCGCGCAAGCAATTCGACGAATGCTTACACCCTTCCACGTTTCACGTTTCGCGAATCGCTTTTCCGGATCATCATAGCCGCGGCTGCTCGCGACAACTGTGACTTCGTGATTCCCGGCCGCCAGTTCCACGGCGAGATCGGTCAAATGCTGAGCCGTCGAAACAACATCGGGATAGAAGCATTGATTCAGGAGGAGCACTTTCATGATGTGAAGGCTAACCCTGGCCGAGCACTGTGTTCTGGGAGCGAGTCATCTCCATCTTCCATTTTCCATTTTCCATTTGTCATTTCGTGGTGTTTGCTTGTCATTTTCCATCGGTCGTCTTATGAACTGAAGGCTAATCATCTACTCAAGCTAATCATGTAATGACAAATAAAAAATCGAACATGGAAAATGGAAAATGTCGTTGCTCCTCGATGCCTAGCGACTATTCGCCTGCAGGTCCGCTTCAACCATCTCACGCACCATCTCGCTAAAACTGTATCGGGGCGCCCATCCCAACACGCGCCGCGCCTTCGACGAATCTCCAACGAGCAAATCCACTTCAGCGGGACGATAATATCTTTCGTCAGTCTTTACGTACTGCTCGAAATCAAGTCCGGCAACTGAAAACGCGAGCTCGCAGAACTCGCGAACCGAATGCGTTTCGCCAGTCGCAATCACATAATCATCCGCCTCAGGCTGTTGCAGCATCAGGTGCATCGCGCGAACGTAGTCGGCCGCGTGACCCCAATCGCGGCTCGCGTCCAAATTGCCGAGCCGCAATTCTGTTGCCTTGCCTGATTTTATTTGCGCGATGGTGCTGGTGATCTTGCGAGTCACAAACTCAAAGCCACGCCGCGGGCTCTCGTGATTGAACAGAATTCCACCGACACAATACATGCCGTAGGCCTCGCGATAGTTCCGCGTCAGGTCGAAGCCGGCCACCTTGCTGATACCATAAGGACTGCGCGGATGAAACGACGTGTTCTCGTTTTGCGGACTCTCCTTCACCTTTCCGAACATCTCGCTCGAGCCGGCGAAATAAAATCGGCATTTCGGCCGCAGTTCCCTCAGCGCCGCCAGCATGAAATGAGTGCCGTTGATATTCGTGTTCATCGTCGAGAACCCGTCGGTGAAACTCTCGGCGACGAAGCTCTGAGCGGCGAGGTGATAACACTCGTCAAAATCGTGATGGCTGACCACGTGAAATATGCTCGGATAACTTTCGAGGCTTGCGGGATGAAGGATTACCTTGTCGAGCAAGTGACTGATTCGCCCAACTCGACGCTCGGAATCCTCGAGCGCCACTCGGCGGACGATTCCGTGGACCTCGTAGCCGAGCTCGATCAGGTGTTCCGCCAGGTAGCTCCCCGCTTGCCCGGTTATCCCGGTGATAAGCGCCCTCCTGCTCAGTTTGAACCTCCTAACAACCTGTTAGTCCGATTAGTCCGGCAGCCTTCAGTTTGTCGTCTTCGCACCTTGATCCTCTTTGCACGACGCGACAAACTTTAGTTTGCCGGACTCCGAAGCGCCCTTCGCGATCAGCTCCTCCAGCCTGATGTCCCAAACCAAACGAAACCAAAACGCCTGCATGAAGTGAAAGATCGCACCTTGTTTCCCATCAAGAAAGCCGAGCAGGATAACATAGCGATAGAAAAAATATAGGAACGGCCTGATGTAGAGAGGCAGGCGAAAGAAGTTTTGTTTCAGCCACAGCACTCGCTGATCCGGCGTTCCAAACAATCTCGGTTGCTGCTTCCATTTGAAACCCTCTTCGCGGCGCTGCAGTTCCTCTCGCGCGAAGGCATCCGCATAGCGCAGATGTTTTTGCAGATAGAACAGTATGTCGTTTTCCTTTTGGTTCTCTTCGATGATCGGCGATCTCAATCGGCCGACCACTCCTTTGACGTAGACTCGCGTATCGGTTTCCTCGGGATCAAGCTCACCCGCCGCGCGCCTGAAGAGCTTGAGCATGTACTTGGAGCCATACCCGCCAAACCGGAGCGCCTTGCCACGAAACACCTGTTGACGGCGAACATAAAAGCCATCTTCACGAACAGGTTTTGTGAACAGACTTTCGAGTTCCGACTTGAGCTCCGGCGTCAGTATCTGATCGGCTTCGAGAATCATCACCCAGTCGTTTCTTATCGCGAGATTGTCGAGACCCCACTGATAAATCCACGGAATGATCTTGCTGTGATCGTAAGCGAGATTTACAACCTCGGCGTATTTGCGCGCGATCGTCACCGTTTCGTCTTCACTGTCGGAGTCGATCACGAAAATCTGATCGATGAATTGATGCGCGCTCGAAAGACACCGCTCGATGTTCGCGGCTTCGTTTCGCGTTGTAACCAGCAACGTGACCGGTATCAAGATTGTCCCCCGATTCGGTCTCTGCGCACCCCATAGTTTCCAAGGTAGAGAACGTCCATGCGCGTCTTCAGAAAGCATTCAATCGCGTGACGCGGCGTGCAAACGATCGGCTCGTTCTCATTGAACGAAGTATTCAAAACCACTGGAACGCCGGTGAGTTTGTCGAACTCCGAGATGAGATCGTAGTATCGCGGATTCAGCTCGCGCGTCACGGTCTGCAAGCGCCCCGATCCATCGACGTGAGTGACCGCGGGAATTTCCGCGCGGCGCTCCGGTTTGATCTGATAAACCATCAGCATAGTGGGCGCGGGATGCGTTTGTTCGAAGTAGTCACCAACGCGCTCTTCCAATATCGAAGGCGCAAACGGGCGAAAAGGCTCACGCTTTTTGATTCGGTCGTTGAGGATGTCTTTCATATCAGCGCGGCGCGGATCGACGACGATCGAGCGATTCCCAAGTGCGCGCGGCCCGAACTCCATCCGGCCCTGGAACCAACCCACAACTGCTCCGGCGGCGATGTCCGTTGCCGCTCGCTTCATCAATTGCGCATCATCAAACTGTCCGTACTGCACTCCGGCTCGTTCAAGCTCAAAGCGAATCTCCTCATCCGAAAACTCGGGTCCCGTATATGGCCCATCCATCACAAACCCGCGAGGCCGGTTCAGCACGTCGTTGTAAATCTGATAACAGACCCCCACGGCGGTTCCGCTGTCGCCCGCGGCGGGTTGAACGTACACGCGTTTGAATTTCGTGTTGAGCAAAATCTTGCCGTTCATCACCGAGTTGTATGCGACGCCGCCCGCAAGTCCGAGATCGGTCAACCCGGTTTCTTCGTGCAGATGATTGAGAATATGAAACGCAACTTCTTCGAGCCGCGCCTGAAGGCTTGCCGCGATATCGCGATCGCGATCCGTCAGGGGCGAGCCTTGCTCTCTCGCTGGGCCAAAGAGATTTGTATATTTGCTCGAAAAAATCCGGCCGATGACCGGCGAGCCGTCGTCCCACGACATTTCGACTCCTTCCGTGTGATGCCGGAAGTAATCCAGATTCAACCGAAACTGTCCGTCTTCCTCGGTTTGAATTATGTCTCGAAACTCTTCGAGGTAGCGCGGCGTCCCGTACGGCGCCAGTCCCATCACTTTGCCCTCGTCGCCGTAGTGAGGAAAGGCGAGGAACTGAGTCGTCGCCGTGTAAACGATTCCCGCCGAGTGCGGATACTCGACACGGCCAAGCACGTCTATCGAATTGCCGTCACCCGTGCCCCACATCGTCGAGATGAAATCACCGAAGCCGTCAATCGACAGCAACGCCGCGCGATCAAACGGCGAAACGAAGAAACAACTCGCAAGGTGCGCGCGATGATGTTCGATGCTGTGAAACTCCGCGCGAAGCCTGGCTCTTGAAACCCCGAGCTCCTTCGCAAGCTCCTCTCCGAGATCGCGAACCCGCGCCGCGTTTGCCATCCGATCGCCGATCGAACGCAACAAACCGGGCCCGCTTTTTTCCCCGACAACTTGTGCGCCGCTCACGCCTGCGAAGTTTTTTGCCATGCGAGTGGCGGCGAAAAGAATCTTCTTGTGAAGGTGAGCAGACGGATCGCGCGAGATGCCGATGTGCTCGATGTCTTCGATGCTGATACGGGCGGCTTCGAGGCAATAACCGATCGATTCGGTTGGGAACCCGGCGCAGTGTTTTTGCCGATTGAATCGCTCTTCTTCGACGGCGGCGACCAGGTGGCCGTCGCGAATTATCGCCGCCGCCGCGTCGCCGTGATATGCGTTGAGTCCAAGAATGTACATGTGTCCGCAGAGACCGTATCAAGTGGCGATCAAAAGTGCCGAGGTTTTTTCACCACCCCGTTCCGATGTTTCGCCACCCCGGAGAGGTGGATAGCCCACGGAGTGGGCAAAGCCCACGGAGTGGGCAGAAGCGTGTAGCCCAAGGCAAGTCCACGCAGCCTTGGTTACACCGAGTCGTTGCGCGATTGGGAACCCGCGTAGCGGGCGACAGAAGGCGCTCGGTCGAACGGTGTCGCGCTGTCGCCCGCTACGCGGGCTTCTCCCCGGTCGCAAGGTACCCAGAGCTCGCGGACTCGCCCTGGGCTAAATGCTCTCGCCCACTACGTGGGCTGCGCCCCTGACGGGGTGCGCGCCGTACCAAACTCCCAACTATGAACATTCCACCTCTCCGGCGTGGTAACCCTTCGTTCTCCAATTCAACTCCGATAATCCAATCACATCAAATAACTCCTGGCCGAAGCTCCTGTGTTCGCGATGACTGCCGAGTAGAGTCTCTCGAGTTCTCTTGCCGCATGCTCCCACGACAGGTTCTCCTCGACAAACAACTTCCCTGCCCGGCCTCGACGCCGGCGTTCTTCATCGCTCATCATCGCTTCGCCAAGCACTCGAGAGAAATCGGCACGTTCCAAAGAAGTCACCCACCCGGCATTTGCTCGCGCAATCCCGGAAGCGAGATTCACATGCTCGCTCACCACCACCGGCACTCCGCAAGCAAGCGCTTCGGCGGCGGCGATACCGAAATTTTCCTGGCGTGACGGCGACGCGAACAGTGACGCTTGCTGAATCGCCGATGCCTTCATCGATCCCTCAATCCAGCCGGCGAAAATGATCGTGTCGCGGCCTTCGGCCAACGCGCGAAGCCTTGCCAGATACGACGAGCCGCCTTCTCCCGCGATCACAAGCCGCCACTGACTTAGCTCGGGCCGCTTCGTCAGATCAAGAAAAATGTCAATCAGTAACTCGATGTGCTTCTTGGGGTGGATGCGGCTGAGCGCCAAAATGTAAGGCCGCTCGCCGAGTGCAGGGTGACGTTCACGAAAGTTCGCTTCGACCGTCGCTTGAATCGCTTCGATGTCAACGCCCAGCGGAATGACGACTCCATGATCGAGCCCTAACGAAGTTTCCGCCAGCCGCCGTTCCTCATCCGTTGTGTAGTGAATCGAAGCCGCCTCTCGCAACATGCGGCCCGTGGCCATCTGCCACATCAGCCGTTTGCGCACGGCCTTCTGCTGCATGCTCCAGGGATCGAGACTGCCAAGCGGGCGCACTATGTAAGGAATGTTATGCTTGCGGCAGGCCCGCGCCGCCGCGATGCAGGGATGCGAGAACACGGCATGAATGTGAACAATCGCAAATCCTGCACCGTTGTCGTCAAGCCATCGTCCGAGCGACGGCGAATAATTGAATCGCTCGCCCAATCCTCGAAAGAATATCGTGGGCACGCCGCGATACTCGATCCTGCTCCCAGTCGGAACCGGAAGCCGAGCCCGTCCGTCAACGTCCGTCGTCGCGATCAGCACTTCGAGCCCGCGGCTTGCAAGCGCGCGGCACATCTCGAAGATTGCCTGGCTCGGTCCCCCGTATCGCGGCGCGACTGCCGGGATCACCTGCAGGACTCTCAATGACGCTTCCTTGTTGTCATCACTCACTCGGCGATACGCACCTGATGCCGGCGGCACCAATCGACCAGCACCGCCAGGCCCCAGACTCTCGACCACGAAGTCGAGCGCGAACCCTTCGCAAAACTATCGACGACGACGGACACCGCGCCTGGATCAAGACCGGCGCCTCTAACCGCGTCCTGGTCACTGAGAACATCCGAGACAAATGGTTTCAGCGGCGTTCGCAGCCAGCGCTCGAACGGCAGCGCGAAACCCATCTTCCCGCGATCAGTAATCTCGGGCGGCAGCTTCAATCCGAGAGCCTCGACCAATAACTGTTTCGGATGCCTGCCGGTCTTCATCGCGCCCGGCAACGAGTAGACCCACTCGACCAGTTTATGATCGAGCAAAGGAACTCGCACTTCGAGCGAGCTCGCCATGCTCATTGCGTCCGTATCGCGCAAAAGCATGTTTCCCATGTAAAGACTCATCTCGTATCGAGAGATTCGGTTGAATATGTCGCCGTTCGCGTGGCCGTTGTTGCTCCCGTTATCGATCAACGCCAACGTCTCCGCCGGGATCTGGTAATCCCCGTACACAATCGAGCGTTGAGCTGCGTTGAGGAGATTCTCGCGCGATGCTTTAGAGAATAACCCGCGCATGCTTGAATACGATGACAGCAGATCACCTCCGGCTGAAATCGTTGAGCTCAACTTCTGTCCCGGGAGCGAATCACCCATGAGCGTAGTCGTGAGTCTCGCAATTCGGGCGCGCGCGGCGGCGTTAAACCAGTTCAACGGCGCCCGGTATTTGTGAAGGTGCGCCGCGCGAGTGAAGCTTGGATAGCCGCCGAACAGCTCGTCGCCGCCCAGCCCGGATAACGCGACCGTTATTCCGGCCTGTTTCGTTGCCCGCGAGATCACCCACGTATTAATACCGTCGATCGTCGGCTGATCGATGTCGCCAATCGCTTCGTCGAGCGACGCGACCATTTCCGCTTCTGAGAGAACAATCTCGGCGTGGTGGGTCTGCCATTTCTCCGCTACTTTGCGCGCGAGTTTATGCTCGCTGAACTCGTGCTCTTCAAAGCAAACGGTGAAAGTCTTTACCCACCCCGAAGCGTGTTTGGTCATCAGCGCGACTATCGCGCTCGAGTCGATGCCGCCCGACAGGAACGCACCCAAAGGCACGTCGGCGATCAGATGCAGCTTTACGCTTTCATCCAGGCGGGCGGCTGTTTCTTCGATCACGCCGGCGCGGCTGCTCATCGTTTGCGTTTCGGGCAGCTTCCAATAGCGCGTAAGCTCGCGGACTTCACCAGCCGCGGTTATGACCATGTAATGCGCGGGAGGAAGACTCCGGATCCCCTCGACGATCGTTCGAGGCTCCTGGACCGCGCCGAAGCTGAGATAAGAATTCAACGACACTGGATCGAGCACTCGCGGCACCAGACCCGATGCTAACAGCCCGCGCAGCTCCGAGCAGAAAACAAACGAGTCGCCGCTCACGTGGTAGTACAGCGGTTTGATCCCCAGCCGATCACGCGCGATAAACACATCGCCGGTTTCATTGTCTCTTATGGCGAAAGCAAACATTCCGCGCAGCATCTGGAGACACTCGGGTCCGTGCTCCTGATAGAGCCTCAACAACACCTCGGTATCGGTGTGTGTCCGCAGCTTGAATCCCGGGCCCGGGAGTTTCCGGCGCAGCTCGAGAAAGTTATAGATCTCACCGTTATAAACAATCGAGTAACGGCCGCGAGAGGTTTCCATAGGCTGGCGGCCGGCCTCACTCAGATCGATTATCGACAAGCGCCGGTGCGCGAACGCCGTTTGACACGAGCCGGCGGCGCCCCACAACTGAGAGCCCTGGTTGTCCGGCCCGCGATGAACGAGCATATCGCTCATCCGCTCGGCGCGAGCCTCAATGTCCGGCACCTTGCCGATTATTCCAGCAATTCCACACATAGGTATTAAGCGACCGGGGACCGGGGACGGATGACCGGAGAGTCGCCCGTCATCGGTCTCCCGTCATCGGTCTCCCGTCATCCGTCCCCCGTCATCGGTCCCCCGTCATCCGTTGCAGAAAGGAGTCGAGATTAGCTTCAAAGCTGCGAAACGTAAAGTCGTCGAGCAATCGTTTATGACCCGCGCGCCCCAGCCGCACTCGAAGCTCGTTGTCCTTTAGAATTCTGGTGATTGATTGCGACAGCCCGCCGATGTCGCGTCTGCTGACTAACAACCCAGTTGCGCCATGAGTGATTACTGAAGGCGTTCCGCCGTGCGCGCCGCCGATCACCGGTTTAGCGTGCGCCATCGCTTCCAGAAACACAATTCCAAATCCTTCCTTCTCGCTTGGCATAACGAACATCGAGCATCGGCGATACTCGTCGCGCAGTTCGCCCTCTGAGAGTTCGCCCGCGAACGTAACAAGGGCTGACACATTCAATTCCTCTGCAAGCGCTTTCAGACGAGACACGTCATCGCCCTGTCCCACTATTCGATAAGCCAGCGGGCCACACTCCTTCACAGCCGCGGGCAGGCTCCTGATCACGCTGTCCACGCCCTTATACGCATCGTCTTGGTTGAGCCGGCACACGGTCAGTATCACCGGGACGCCCTCGGGCGATTCACAATCGGGTTCTTCGGGTATCCAGTGCGGATCAAGCGAGCACGGGAACAGATTGACCTTATCAGGATTCACATTCATCTGTCTGAGCAATTCGGTCCTGGTGTATTCGCTGATGGCCATCACCGAGTCAGCTCGCCGTAACGCCTGTTCCGCAATTCGGCCCGGCGAATGCCACACTTCAATTCCGTAGGCAAAGACACAAGTCTTCGAATCGCGAGTCGTGGGAATCAACAACAGCGGCGCGAGCGATACGTGCCCAAACACGATCAGGCCGGGGCGATGCGCGAGCGTCTGTTGAATATAGCTGCCGACGACTCGGGCTTTGCTTTTGTGCGCGGCGACGTAGCCCGAGAAACCTCCGTTGACATACCGCGAGTCAGGTTCCGCGCGGTCGTTCAAAACGATCGCGCTCACGGAAGCATTATGGTCTTCCGCCCAGCGCCCCGTGGCCAGACAAAGCGAGCGGCAAAACATCTGGATGCCGCCTTCGCATCCGAAGACTTCGGGAAGGACGAGAAGGATTCGCTTAGCTGGTGACTTCATCTGAGTTTCAACTTACGATTCTCGCTGACTCGCTACCCGAAGGGGTTCCGGCTCAAAGCCCAGGGTTGCTGTACTCAGCTACGCTGGGTCTGGTCCGCGCGATCCGACCAACCCCAACGGGGTTGTGTCCTGGACGCTCTAGTCCCAGACATATCGCTCATCCCATTCCAACCCGTGTTTCCGAAACAGCGCGCGCAGTTCATCCTGAAAACTGATCTTGCGGTGGTGCCGCTCTTGATTCGAGATGTAATCCTTCACGCGATCCAGATTCGATTGACTCACCGAGAAGCACGCATAACCTCCTTGCCAGTGGAAGTCAGCGTATTGCTGATCTCGCTCCTTCAACCAGAGACTGGATATTCGCTTAAGTTCCTTGACCCACTCCGCCTGAGTGATCGTTCTGGCAAACCGTCCGAGCATATGAACGTGATCTTCAACGCCTCCAATGATGAGCGGGGGACACTCCAGGGTCTTAGAGATGCCCCCGAGGTAATCGTGCAGCGCCAGACGCACATCGATGTCGCGGAGAAAAGGCCGGCGCTCTTTCGTGGAGAACACGAGATGTACGTAAACCGCAGAAAGCGATTGTGGCATGAGCTTATCCGTCGACTGTCAACGCAGGCCGCAACCCCTTTGGGGTTGGAACCAATCCGCAACCTTGGGCTTTGCGTCTCAACCCCGTTGGGGTTGCCACACCCAACTTAAACACCGCGATGCTCGGTAACAACGGTTCTTATTGCCCTTTGCGGCCAAGATACGGAGACAGCTCCTCAATCAACTTCCGCCGGTAATCGGCCCACGTCCATTGCTCCGCTCGTTGCCTTGCGCGCCCGCCCATCGCATAAAGTTGATCGCGATTCTTACGCGCCCACTCGAGCCGCTCGATCAACGGCGCGACCTCGTGAGCCGGAACGCACCAACCTTCAATGTCATCGGTGATCAACCACGGACCTCCAGTGTTCATTGTCGTCAGCACCGGAACGCCGCTCGCCATCGCTTCTCCGATCACGAGTCCAAACCCTTCGGCCAGTGACGGGAACACAAACAAATCAATCGTCGCCATCAAGTCGAGCAGCTCCGCGCGCGGCAGCGCACCAAGATATTCAAAGCTCGCCGCATGCTCGTTCAAATACTCGCGCGGGAGATTCATCGACCCCGCAAGTAACAATCGCGCATCGCTGAGCTTCAGTTTCTCCCAAGCCTCGATCAAATGCGGGACGCCTTTTCGAAGCCCGACTTGCCCCGCGAACAAAACGGTGAAAGGTCCGCTTGGCGCTTGTGACCGCGGCCGTATTTCTTCCACCGGAGTTCCATACGGGACCAGCACAACCGGTTTGTTCGATGCAGTCTCGCTGAGACTCAAGCTCTCACGCGCCCAATCGCTCGCAACGACGATAACATCCGCGAGTTCGAGCTCGGCGTCCTTTCGAAGCTGCTTCCAACGCGGCTCCGAGTAGGCCTTTCGACCGAGATCCGGCCATCGCTCTCGCCCGCGATTGATCTCGTGCGCGACCGCCCGGTAGTACCCGAGAGGCAGCTCATATATCGAAGCCGCGCCGATGCGCTTCGCGGCTTCGAATGTCAGCTTTGCGCCGTCCTCGTACGCATAAACCGCTTCGGTCTGGTCACCGATCGCGCGCGACACCTGAAAATCGTGTCCACAGAAAAGCACGTCGTACCAGTTGATTTGCGAGGTGAGTCCGCGGGGTTTCAGCGTTCGGCCCGCGCGCGCAAGCACTTCAAAGATGCGATGTGATTTCTTTTTGGCAGCCGGGATTCCTTCGAAGTTTCGATTCCTGGCTCGCCGCTCGAGATCCGGTGTTAATCGCCGCGCGACACTCGAAGCCGTGGCATCGAGTATTCCGGTTTCAAAGCAATTGAGCCATTCGTTTTCCAAAAACGCCAACGCGGTGTGATAGCTGTTTGCGTTGCCGTGCGGATGCGACACAACAACTTTGAAAGAGCGCGTGTGTGTATTCGGCAATTCCTGAACTGCTTCTCGGGCGAAACTCATTGAACCAACTAATGACGAGCCCTAGCGTCTTTGCGGAACTTTGCGTCTTTGCGCGAAACTTGATGTTGCAGGATGGTTTCGCGCAAAGACTCAAAGTCCCGCAAAGAGCTAAGAAGAACTCGATATCTTCATACCAATCGCGCGGGTGAACACCTTCAAATACTCCCCTGCGATTTTCTCCGTGTTATGCCGAGCCAAATGCGACTCGGCATGCTCGCGATACGCATCAAGCTCATCCGCGCTCGACAGCACATTCGCGAGCGCCCCAGTCAACGCCGCGGCATCCCCATTCGGAAACGTGACCCCACAACGCCCGATCGCATCGCGAAGCCCCCCGCCTTGCGAGCCCACTACCACGCATCCGCACGCGATCCCTTCCAGCGCGACGATGCCAAACGGCTCCTGCCATCGCGAAGGCACCACCAGTATCCTGTGCGCGTTCAGCATTCGAGCCAGCTCCTCGTCAAACTTCGCCCCGGCGAACGCGACCTGATCTTCGATTCCAAGCTGCTTCGCTTGATCAAGCAGGTTCTTTTCTTCAGGACCCTCGCCTATCACGGTGAGACCGGGAGTGAGACCGTCTCGTTTCAATTCCGCAAGCGAGTCGAGCAACAGATCAACACCTTTGGCCGAAACCAATCGCCCCAGGAAGACCAGGTCCTTGTCGCGGGGAACTTCGGGAATCAATCGAAACACGTCTTCGCGATATGTGTTTGGAATCACCTGCGACTGAGTCATAACGTGAGCCGCCACCGCGTCGCTTACCGAAATGCCCGTAGCGAACTGAACGCAAAAGTGTTTGAGATAATCCTGCCAGCCGAGGCTCGCGTCCGCTCGTTCGTACCACGCGTTATGCGCGACGACCCACGGCTTACGCGCGAGCAACAACGGCCACAAACCCTTGAGACTCATCTGTGGTTGAAAGAACACATCACACCACTCGGTCAACGACAGCAACTCGCGAGGCCCGGGCCGCCTAATGATTTGAAACGGGAATGGTTTCATCGAGTCATCGCCGGGGACTTGCGAAACGAGCTTCACAGCGTGACCTTGCCGGACGAACTCGCGCGCGAGGATGTCCACCAGCGTCTCGATGCCGCCGATGCTCGGATAAAACGCAGGAGAGTAGATGAGAATCCTCACGCTTGATAGGCGGCCATCGCAGGCATCGGTACGGTCTGCATTTGTTTTCGCCGCTGCACTCGCTCGGCGTTGTAGAGTGCGAATACCATTCCCACCAGGAACCATTGATAGACGTTAAGGGTATGAGTGGTGATGGCTCCGCCGGCGACAAGCGGCACGACAAGCGCGGCGGTTGCCGCAAACGCCAGCATTTTGGATTCGCGATCTCGAAGCGACATCGACATGCGCCAGACTGTGACAAGCAGCACCAGCCGCATCAATGTGTAGAGAGCGAATCCAATCATTCCGAGTTCGAGCGTCACACGTCCCGACTCGCCTTCTGAGTCAACCGGAAGGCGGTCCGGCTCGGAAATACCAAGTCGCCTCATCAAAGCTGGAACCGCATTTTGAGTCAGCCCGATTCCGTACCCGAACAAACCAGCGTAGGAAGCCTCGTTCGCAGGGAGGTTGAGAACGCTTGTCATTCTGCTCCACCCCTCACTCCGGCGCCCCTCTCCTCCGAAAGTGCGATTGTAAAAAGCATCATATGCCTGCGGAAAAACACTCGTGAATGCAACGAAGATGATCACCCCTACCACCGCGATTTGTTGAAGGCGGCGAACTACCTGCCGCCCCGAAGTGAACAGATAAAAAACAATTGCAACTACGACCATCGCGAGCACCGAGCCGCGGCTACCAGTCATAAAAGCGAGGATAACCGTCGCCCCCAGCGCCAGGTAATTCAGGATCCTCGACCATCTCGGGAGACTGCGCTTCGAGAACACCGAGGTCAGCGCAAGAAGGAGCGCGAACATTATCGGCAGGTACACCGATAAGCCCGTCACGTATGAGAAGGTACCTGTAATACGCACGTAGTAATTCTCAGACGCGGTGCCAAACATTGCGATAGCGGTCGCTTCTCCCGGCGTCTGCTCGATAGCGTAGCGGTTCAGGGAGGATTCTCGATTGGTATCCAGAAACTGCATTACCCCAATCACCGCGACTGGCAACACGATCAGCGAATACCATTTCAGGAATCCGATTAGCCGCTCTTTGTCCGGAAACGCTCTTGGAGTAATGAACGCCAGCGGGATGTACAGGCAATAAGCTTTCAAACCGAGCAGACCAATCAACGGATGAGGACCGGACGGCATGCCAATCGATGTAAGCGCATAGAACGCGAACAGCCCGATTGCTATCGACACCAATCTCACCCGGCGCTTGATCACGAACGGCTCTTTCCGGCGCTTCCTGAAATATCCGATTAGAGTCACTGCCATCAGGACATCTTTGTAGAAATAGACTATCTCGGTGGCGGACGGCAGAAACCATTTTCGAACCGCGCCTTCGACAATCACCACAACAAGAATTATCTGGATGCCTCGCTCCCAGTTCCGCAGCGCGACTATCACAAGCACCGGCGCCACAATGAAGAGCACCGGTTCCAGGCTGCTCAAGGCTCCGGGTGTTCGGGTTGCAATGAATACTCCAGCCACGCCGCAGAAACCAATGATCAATGCGGCGAATACACTCCTATTTTCACCTCGTCCTTTCATCAGAATTCGACGGACCAGCCCAGGCTTGTGTTCGATTTGACTAACCATTGGTCCTCGGGACGACTTTGGTTTCTGTTAGCACCACTGTTCGAGACGATGGCTCGCTCGTGAGGTAAGCAACCAACTGTTGTTTAACCTCTCTATTCAGTTGAAGGAATCCCAGCCCGGTTCCATATAGAACGCTAATGCCAAAACCCCTAATCTCGTGTAGGAACCGGCTCACTTCAAACGACTCAACATCAGCGAGAAAGTCATTCCTGCCGTAGTCGTCCCAGAGCAGGATGCCATCATCCGACATCAACGGCAGCACCTTCGCGGTATCATTGCGAACTCGATCATAATCGTGTCCGCCATCTATCAAGCAGAAGTCAACGCCGCCGCCAATCTCTTTAGCAAAGTCAAAAGTCGCGCTGTCACCGTAGTGCTGATGGATACCTGTGGCCTCAGACCGCTCGGCATAATAGTAGCTTCCCCACGCATCGGTGATATCGACGGTATGGACTTCGGCCTGCGGCGCATTCAAAGCCAGATTGAGTGTCGTTAAGCCGCGATATGTGCCGATCTCCAGGATCTTCTTTGGCCTTCGGGCGGAAACCAGATAACAGATCGTCGAAATTTCTGAGATCGTCATCGAGCAATGCCACTCTTCGGGACGGAAGACTCGGAACTCGACCGGGTTCCTTACTATTTCTTCAACAGCTATTGCCGGCAGGTACGCGCCGGCGTTTAGCTTGCTCGCGCGATACAGTTCTTTTAGATATCGGCTTAGCGCGCGTGGCCCTCGGCGCAGACCAACAACCAGCGCCGCAGGGTGCAAGTAGTAGAACCCCAACAGTCCAAACCTGGTGAGTCGTTTCATTGCCACTTGTTCAATTCAATTAAGCCGGAGTTTGTTCAACAGGTCCTGACCAAACATTCTCAACGGTGAACTGATTCGCGCGGGACCGGAGCGGATCTCTGTCGCTGCGTCACTCGCCGATGACGAACTATAAGACGGTGCTGAAAAGTCGCTGAGCTTGCCACGACAAGCGGCAACAAAGTGAATCGCGACGGTTTCGTCAGAGAAGTCCTTCATTGACGGCGTTGCGATAATGATCTGACGCTCGCTCCACACGCGGCATCCTACGCGCCATCCAAGCGCTGCCCAGCAAGTTTGTTCAATCCAATGCGGCCTCTTTTGGAAAACCTCGGAGAGTTGTTCCCGGTTCAGCATCCATTCGACAAAATCCAGGTCGTACGCCGAGCTCTTAAATAAGATCAACCCGGCATTCACTCTGCGTGGTACGCGAACCTTCCCCATCGGATAAATGTGCCAGGGCCGGAGAGAATACGCATCCTGGATATCCTGCATGAAGATCGCCGCTGTCTTCGGCTCGGGCATGGAGAACAGCCCCATATGCGGTTTGAGAAACAAGACGTCGCTATCACAATACGCCAACTCTTCCGATTGAATTAAGGGCATATCGATCAGCTTGAGAGCGAGTGGATGGCGCTGCCGGTATGCGCGGCATTTGGGATGCCTCTTTAGAAGTGGAACGACAGTCGCGTCGGCTTCGTCCCTGCTCAAGATGTCGGCGCCGGAAAGACGTGCAATCAGTTTTTCGCAATCGTCATCGGTAAGCGTGCCGTCGTCATGGAGGAGCAATTTGACCGGCTCCGAGCTGAAGTGAATCAACGACGGCAAGCATCGTAATCCAACCTCGACCTGGTTGTGACCGATGAGGGTTCTCACAATTCGCTTGCTTGGCATTAGCTAACTCATCATTGCTGCTTCCACGGCCTCAATAGTCGTCTCGGCATTCTCGCGAGGCGACCACCTCTCCATCCTGCCGCGCGCAGCTTCGCCCATTCGTTTCAACTTCTCTCGATCACAAAGCACCTCGCTGAGAATCTCCGTTAATCGATCTACATCGCCGCTCGGATAAACAAAACCCGTTTCGCCTTCCGTCACCAAGTCGTATCCGGCACCCACTCGATCGCTCACGATCACCGGCACCCCGCAGATCATCGCTTCGTTCACCGGCAATCCATAAGGCTCGTGCTCGGATGGAAACACCAACACGTCGCTCGCCGCATACACTTCGGGCAGCCGCGAGTATTTCACCAGCCCGATGAACCGGACCCGATCTTCGATCCCGAGCTTCGTTGCTTCTTCTCGAAGACTCTGGGCGAGCGGGCCGTCCCCCACCATAACCAGGAAACTTTCCGCCGCATTCGCGCGCGCAAAAGCCTGCAGCGCATCCTGCGGGCGCTTGCGTACCAGGAACTTCGCGCAGAACAAAACCACCAGCGCGTCTCCGGGGATTCGCCAAACCTTTCTCGTTTGCTTGCGATCGGCGAGCGAGGCCGCCTCGGCGATGTATTCGTTATCGACAACGTAAGGCGTGATCACGACGCGATCTTCGGGGACTCCCAGCGAACAGATGAACCGCTTCGACATCGTTGATGGCACAAGCACCAGATCGGCCACTCGGTTGTAAAGCAGCGGCAACAGCTTTCGCTTTATATTTGCCTTCCAACTCCCGCCGTATTGAGATTCGATGTACGTAGCATCGGTGGTCAACAACAGCGGCTTGCCAAGTACTTTCGCGGTCGCGATCGCGATCCAAAAACTCAGATACGAATGTCCGTAGACAATCGTGCAGTCGTGAGTCGCAACAAGCTTGATCAACCCGAGATTGATCAGCCCGTAGAAGCGGCTCAGCCTTGGCACAGGCGAGTAGTTTCGAAGCCCGACCCAAGCGTAGCCATCGAGCATGGGGATATCGAATGCCCCGCGAGTCAAATGCTCCGCGTCTCGAAAGAGCTTTGGATCGGGCAGGCTGCAATACGCGGTCAGCACATCGACTCGCGGATCTTCGGCCATGATCCTCAACGGCGCGGCGTTCTGCGTCGGCTGCGCCGACACCAGCAGCACGCGAGGCCTAACCGTTTGAGCCGCTGCTCGATCTGACATTGTGCGTAGCGCCGTTGCCGAGGAGACACGCGGCGAGGAGTTTTGCATGAGTTGAGAGATTGTGTTGCCGGTACCAATCGAGCGCGCGATCGGCAACGGCCTGGCCGGCGTCGAGACTTACCCGTTCGGTTTGAACATCAGTCAGCCAGTACTGCTCGTTTGATTCAAGCCCATCCGCCGGTGACGCATCGCCATAACTTGCGACGATTGGAATCACTCGATGTGAACAGTACGCGGCGAAGATGGTTGACTTGCCAAGGACTGCCGCCGGGTAGTCGATGACACCGGCAACCGAGTCGAGCAGAAGCTCGCTCACCTCGCCGGATGGCCGGAGACCGGCGACCGAGGACCGCACCGAAAGAGCTTCAAAAGAACGCTTATCGATCGGCTCTCCGATGTCGAGTACCTCTTCGATGCCCAATGTGCTGCAGATTCGATTCAGGTCCGCGGATGATCGCCTGTACACTTCGATTCTCCGGCCGCGAGTCCCGAACACGACTAACCTTCGCCGGCGATCCTTGAGTGGCGGTGGTGATTGAGGCTCTCCGATGCTCGAAAAAACCGGCAGGTTATGAGTGCGACGATCTCCGTTGCCGCTCATTGCGTTAAGAGTTTGCGCATTCACTTCGAGACTCGTAAGCCTTTGATCGCTGAGCCTGGCGAGTCGCGCGGTCAGATTCTTCTGAAGCGGCGACAACCAGAATGAGCTGGTCCACGGCGGTCCCGTGGCATAAAGCTCGTGAAAGATCGTCATCAGAGAACGCTCGCCGTTTTCGTTGCGCCATCGTTCGAGCGCACTCACCAGCCAGACCGGACACCCACGCTTCGCGTACCCGTAGCCGCCATAGTGAAGCACGACGGGTTCATCGTTAGCTCTGGGTAGATTGCGGAACAATTCGCTCGTGAATCGACGAGCGAGATGGGTAACGTCGAAGCCCTCGATGATCTCGAGGCCATACCATTCGGGATCAGCAACGATGAATTGAGTCTCGATGCCTTCGGCTTCGCGCAACAAGCGAGCCTGCGCGAGCGCATAATCCCCTATTCCGTCGATGAGCGGAAAGAATCGAGGAACAATTGAAACGAGTTTCATAGTGGGAGAGGCAGTTGGCAGTTGGCAGTTGGCAGTTGGCAGTTGGCAGTTGGCAGTTGGCAGTTGGCAGTTGGCGCCCAGCAATAGACAGGTCATCCCTCAGGGATTCGCCGTCGGGCGTTGTCGCAACCTATTGCCGCCCACTGCCCACTGCCTGCTGCCCACTGCCATCTGCCCGCTGCCTATTGATGAAACTCAAAGTAGCGTCTCGTCTCCTCCGCGACTCGTTCAATTTGCTCTAACGTCAATTCCGCATACATCGGGAGAGAGAGCACCTTGTTCGCCAACCGTTCGGTAACTGGAAAATCCCCCGGTCCATAACCCAGGTCTTGAAACGCTGCTTGCAAGTGAATCGGCTTTGGATAATGAATCACCGTTTGGATGCCGCTCGCTTCGAGGTGCTTATGCAATGCGTCGCGGTGTTCGGTCTCAATCACGAACAGGTGATAAATGTGCGTAGAGAAAGATGAGACTTTTTGAAATTGCAAATCGCCGATTCCCGTCAACCGTTCGCGATACTCCTCGGCGTGCTTTGCTCTCGCTTCGTTCCAACTCTTCAAGTGCGGTAACTTGATTTGCAGGATGGCCGCTTGCAGAGTGTCCAGCCTCGAGTTCTCGCCCTTTTCCAAATGCTCATACTTGACTCGCTGGCCGTAGTTCCCCAACCGCCGAATGCGTTCGGCGAGTGCCGCGTCACCCGTCGTCACCATCCCGCCGTCGCCGCAGCAACCGAGATTCTTCGCGGGATAAAAACTGAAACAGCCCGCGTCGCCAATCGAACCACAGGGCTTCCCTTTGTAGAGAGCGCCGTGCGCCTGGGCCGCGTCTTCGATCACCACCAGTCCGCGCTCCTTCGCCAGCCCAACAACCGGATCAAGATCAGAGGATTGCCCGGTGAGATGCACGGGAATGATCGCTTTAGTTTTCGAGGTGATTGCGCGTTCGATGAGCCGCGGGTCTATGTTGTAGGAATCGGCGTCGCAATCAACCAAAACCGGAATCGCGCCGGCCTGCGCAACCGCAAGCGCGGTGGCGATGAAGGTGTTTGCCGGAAGGATCACTTCGTCGCCGCGGCCAATTCCCAGAGCGATGATGGCAAGTTTCAACGCGCTCAATCCATCGCCGACGCCGATTGCGTGGTTCACGCCGATGAATTGGGCGAAGGCTTGTTCAAACTCGGTCACTTGATGTCCGAGGACGAAGTTGCAGTTGGTCATCACGGTTTCGACAGCTCGAGCAATCTCTTCTTTGAGCGCGCGATGCTGCGCTTGCAAATCTACAAACGGGACTTGAATCATCAAAGGCTTATCCATAAATGTGTGATCCGATCAAATGCGAACGGCGTATTGACGAAGCTCCCGCTTCGCAATCGCGTGAATCACCGTAACCGGTGCTCCGCCGTTCGCCGATGCAAACATGATTTCGTGTGTCTGCCACGACAACATACATTCGATCAACTCCTCTACTTGATAAGCTGCCGAATGGTATTCCAATGCGAACGCATCTATCCGAGCGGCCTCGTCCGGGTTAAGGCTTCGAAGGATTTCGAGTTCGGCTCCTTCACAATCGAGTTTGCACAGTCGAATCCGCTCTGGGTTGTTCTCCTGGAGAACATCACTCAAGGTCACGCAGGAAACCGGTTCCGTTTTTACGTGATCGAACCTCGAAGCGAAGACCGCCGACGTGGTATTCATCCCGCCCCCGAGCATCGGCGACACAAAAAAGCCGATTACACCGCGTTCGGCTCCGATAGCTTCCTGTCGCGTGGTCACGCGCGTGGAGAAGTTGTTTCTCGCCAGATTGCGTTCGAGCATTGCAAAGCTGCTCTGGTCTGGTTCGAATGCTATTACCCGCGCTCCTTTTTGAGCGGCGTAGCAACTGAAAAAACCCTGGTTTGCGCCGATGTCCAACACCAGGTCGCCGGGCCGCAGCGGAACGCCGGGGACATCGTAGTTCTTATAGAACCAGACCTCGGCAAACATCCGATGGCTGGCCGGAGTGCACCAGCAGGCCACGCCCGTCGCTCGGTCCTTCACATTGAAGCGACTCAAGCGGCTCCCCAGGATTCGCTGGGTCAGCAACTGCCAGGGGTTGCCGTAGTGTTGAAATCCTTGAAGGGCCCTCACCAGGTTCATCGTTTCTATTAACACCTCACTTCAGTGAGGTGGCCACGCGAGTCACGTGCTCGTCCCGCCGCCTCCCACTCGGAACACCAACGCGCGTACGTCGCCTCGAGCCTCTTAATTTGTGTGTCCCATCGAAGCGCTCGCACTCGTTCCCATCCCGCTCGCGCGATGCTCAATTTCTCTTGTTCATCGCTCAACAATCTCAAGACCCCGCTCTTCATCGCTTCAACATCATCGAAGCCGCACACGAGCGCTTCGACTCCATCGCGCAGCTCAGCGCCAAATCCGGTTGGTGTAGTCACCACGGCGCAACTGCACGCCATCGCCTCGCCAAGCGACATCCCAAAGCCTTCATACTGAGACGGAAAGAAAAACACCCTGGCTCTTCCCATCGCTTCCGCGAGTTGCCGTGGGTGCAGGCGGTCATGAACCTCGATGCGTGAATGCAAAGATTTTGGGAAGCAAGCCAACACCGCCTCGCGGTCGCCGCCCGAATAGACATCAAAGCGAAGCTCAGAATCGCGCGTTAAAACATCGGTCATCACCGCAGTCAAGTTCTCGATTCCTTTGCGGGTGATCCACGAACCGGTATACGCAACGCGATGTTCTTTCTTCTCGATGAACGGCATCGCAAGGTACTCATCATCCAAACCTGGTTCGATGACCGCCGTGCGACTCGGCTCGAAGATCCCGTGCTCGACCACATACTCGCGATCCAGCTCACACCCGGTGACAAACGCGTCCGCGTAGACGAACGCGGCTCGCGACAATCGCTCGTGGGTTTGTCTCCAGTACCAGGAATGCGCGTGCGCCATCAAAGATCGCGGCGGGTTGTAGGCGCCCTCGCGTTCACTCGCAAGCAATTCCAATCCATCGGTGTGAGCGACAATCAACGGCCGGTCTCTTAGCTTCGCGAGTTGCCGCGTTATCAACCCGAACTCGGCGCCGAAGAACTCGATTGCGTCGTAGGCGCCGGCTTCTAGCTTCTGCTTCACAAAGCTGCAAGCCCCCCAGGCCTGACGGAATCTCACGGCCCTTCGCATCCCGTGCCAGGTTTCGTAATCCCGCGGTTCGGCGACATCAACCGTGTGCCCCAAATCGCGGAGTCCTTCCGTCCACCTCAGGCGGGTCTTCCCTGAACCAAGAAGCGGGTCGAGTGCGCACGTGGAGAGCGAGAGAATTTTCATTTGAGGCGCAATTCATTAACACCTCACTTTAGTGAGGCGCCCAGCGAGTGAGGTGGACCGCTTTGGCCGACACCCAACTGAAGTTGGGTGTTAATGAGAGAGCGTGTGGCGCCCGGCTCGCCCTAAGCGATGCCGGAGTAAAGCCACGGGTGAGTCCTCGAACCCGTGGACGATCAGCGACCAGGACCGTGAACCCTCGAAGAGGCCTCGAAGAGGGTGACGGAGACCCCAGAAAACTGAGTGTCCGCCTACCCGAAGGCCTTCACTCACTTCGTGGGTTCGGCCCTACCTTTGCCATTTTCCACGGGTTCGAGGATTCACCCGTGGCTTTACGCCCTCACCCTTTCAGGGTTGACTCGAAGGGCGTTGCCAAATCGAAGTAACGGTGTTGATCTTCACGCTCTGGTGAACGATGGGCCAGGTCGCCGGTACGCCCCACTCCTCGATCGGCAACCAGTTCGTGTCATCCACCAGCAGGAGCCCGCCATGCTTCAACTTCCGTAGCGCAGGGATAACGCAAGCTTGTCTGTAATGACCGTCGATCTCTATGAAGTCGAAATGCTCATCGGGAAACTCCTCCACAAACCCCACGTAATGCGGCACTGGGTCGTAGACAGGCCGCGTTGGCTGCTTCGGCGGATGCTCGAGAGGAATCAAACGATAGTCCACCTTGGGAAGCAGCGATTCGCCGAGCTGGCGACGGACCTGTTCGTACCAATTCGCGTCGTGCTCCACGGCGACAAGCGCGCGGAGGCGCGGTGCGAACCATTGAGTGCTTCGGCCGCTCCCCCACTCAAGGCCGATACCGTCCCGGGGTAACGCAGTATCGAGGAAGCTAATGGCGGCGGGAGCCAGAAACGGCTCCGCCGGATGTGCTCGTTCGTAAAAGAAGTACCAGACTCTCCGAGCAAATGAGAATGGGTGAAGTATCCAATGACGAACATTCATGCTTGTTCACTTGCCTGAAAATCAATTGCTGCAGGCGATTCTCGACAATCGTTCAGAAACTGACTGGCGCGCGTTACTGTCGTATTCGACTCAATCCACTCGTACGTCTTCTCTTGGAGCGCTACGTACTCCTGGGTGGTCAAGCTCGAGATTCGGTCCTTCAGTTCTTTGTAGTCATGGTAGATGATGCAATTCGACTCGTTCAGCCCGTGAGGCGCACAGGTTGCGGGTTTCTTATCGAGATCCCGAAAACAAAGAACGCAACCGCTCGCCGCCAACTCGTAATGACGCAAGCAATCCCACCCCGCGCGTTTGAGAGTTACGCCAAATCGAGCGCTTCTCAAATCGGCATAGTAGTCATCTTCCTCGGTGAAGAAATGATTGTCTGAGCCAGTGGAAGAAAAGAAGCCGCCCTGAACTTCGGCGGCGACTTCCTCATCAACGATGTGCGTAGGGAAAAGTCTTGTTCTTTTCGCTACTCCGTTTCTGCTTATCTTCTCCTGGGGTATTGAGAAACTTATCGGCATCGCATTTCGCGGCATCGGTACCCAACGCCTCAGCGCCTTCGGTAGGAATCTATCCAGCGCGTGCGAGTGCCCTTCGCCGACCAACTCTCGCTTGAAGTACTTGTAGCGAGATACTGGCGCAAAATAACTCCACGGGTTTCTTCTAAGCCCCGTCGGCCAGTACGGGAAGAAGGCGGTGGTGTCATAGCCATCGAGGAGCACCATCTGTTCAGTCCTCACCACGCGCGACAGATCCCAAACCGTAGCCCACTGCTCCCAGATGTGAGCGATGACGATCAAATCATACGACGCCAGGTCCTTACGCCAAAAAAATCGTTCCTCCGCAAGTTGCGGAATGTCGTCCAACAATCCGTAAAGCGTAAATCCCTGGCCGCGCACCTTGGATTTAATGCGCGGTGTTAAAGGCGCATACATACTGTCGAACCGCGGAACATCAACGCAGTCCTGACCCAGTATCGTACGAAGCCCGTGGAACAGGCTCTCGGCCAGGTAATCCGGCCGATTCTCGTGCAGGAATAATACCTTCATTCGTTACTCAGGGGTCTTATCTGGCGATAGAATCTAACTATCGCGCGAGCGTAATCTTTCAAGCGCGCGCGGCGCACTGAAAAAGGGATAGGCCTTACCGGCGCTCCAACTAAGACGCCTCTTAGTAGAGTTATCCATTGCGAATCGGCATTGTCCGCCGGGAACTGCTCTTCCACCCATTTCCTTCCTCGTTGCCCCATCCGACTCGCCACGTCAGATTCCATCAGCAACCGAACGACCGCAGGCGCAAGTTGATCTTCCGAATCGATCAAGGTTCCGGTCACTCCGCCGAGCACCGTCTCGCGAAGACCAACGCGGCGGCCTCCGACAACAGCGCATCCTTCAGCTTGTGCTTCGATAGCACTGACGGAGAAGGTCTCGAATGAGCCGCCTCGCTCGACGCACGGATTAACAATGACTACTTGCTGTTGTCTGAGACTGCGGCGAATCTCGATTGGAGACATCAGAGCTTTGACATCGACGCCCCGCTCGCGGGCTTCTTCGAGGCTATGACCGAAGAAAGGGTGGATTTGAGTTTCCTCGAACTCCCGGCTGCAAAGTCCCAGCGGCCCAACTTCCTGCCTGCGATCATAAAGCCGGCTTGAGCCAATGATTGTCAGAGTCGCATCAGTAACCGAGGATTTGATTCCGGGCCAGGCGCGTGCAACAAGATGAAATCCTTTTTGCGGTATTGTGGCGCCCAAAAAACAAACCCGGTTGGAACGATCAGAAGGATTGCTTTCGTTTCCGAGATGCTCTTCATTCCAGGATAGCAGTGAGTTGTAGATGACTGCGATTTTGTTAAACACCTGATGATGCCGAACGCAATCGGCCTGGCTGTTAGAGACGCAAACAACGCGGCGAACGACTCGGGCTGAAGCCAAAAGATCTCTCACTTCCGGGTAAGGTCCGTTTTGATCCCAGACGACAATCGGGAGATTCGCGGACTCGCAAGCGTAAACAGCGCGCTGCAAAGTTTCTTTGTTATTGTTGCTGTTAAGAACAAGGATTTCCGCGCTTGCCGATTTCGCCAGGGAAACGGCGTCCTCAACGCTGCCTACTCCCTGAAACTTCTCAGGCGCCATCTCGGGCGAGGCATCCTGAAAGTATCCACAAGCTTCGACGTCTGATTGTCGATTGATCCTCGAAAGCAAGTGAAGAATCTGGCTATCGGTTCCGCTCATCGCAACACGTCCAGCGATAAAGTCCGGCCAACCCCATTTGCCGAGGCGCGAGTTGTCGAAATAAAAGGCGACTCTCACTTTTTTAGTCAGACGATTCAGATCATGCGGATATCACCAGCTCCAACGCGCCGCCAGGATAAATGCGCGAGCGACGCTGGCTGGCCGGATTCGAATCTTTCGTACGTGTCCTTGAGCTTGTACACCAATCGTTAGGAAACGCAGCGCACTCTTTAGAGTCCGGAGCAGCGCCTTCGGATTGTGGCTTACACGGAACGCGTGGGCGGCATTGACGTAGAGATTGCATTCGAGTTGCGCCGCGGCAAACGTGAGGTCATCACGCCGTAAAATCGAGCTTTCGGTGTGATGAAAAACGAAAGTGTCCTGACAGTAACGGATCCGGAATCCAGCCTTTCGAAGTCGATGCCCCCAAAGGTACCACAGTCCTCCGAAGCTATATGTCTCATCACATCGGTGCCCCAACTCAAAAACCTTACGTGGATAGGCCGTACTCCCGCACGCGATCGCAGCACTTCGATCTGGATCGTCCGGCGGTCCCACGACACCATTAGACCTCATTTCACCCGGAATTGAGACTGGCGAATTGGGATTGTCGGAGGATCGTTCGCCTACAGTCCAAATGGCATCAGGATCCGTTTCGATCTTCATTATGAGAGCACGAACAAAGTCCGGAGGGTGTGTGTGGTCATCATCCGCACTCATTATGTGTGAGCCCCGACAGGAGAGTGCCGCATTGTTCCGATTGGCATAGAGTCCTCGGCAAGGCCCTCTCACATACCGACAATTGAACTCTGACGCTATCTGCTCGACTTCGTGGTTAAACTCTGGATCAGAATCATCCGACACGACGATCTCAAACGGCTGTATTGACTGTAACCGCCAGCTTGTAAGGCATCGGCGAAGCCACTGTGGGCGATTGCGAGTTACCAGCGCAACGCTCAGATCGACCTTGTCCATCATTCAGGTCCGTAGGAATAGAACAGATTGCAGTACCCTGCCGTCTGCCACGCATCCGGCAAGAGTGTTTTGGAAGTCAGATCGAGAGCATCTTGAAACCGGCGGCATGAATAACCGAAGTCACGTAGATACTGATGCACCGGCCAGTCATTTAAGACGTTGATGCCGGCAAGGAGCGTGTTGAATTCCACGCATAGCCACGGCTTATGCTCTTTCAGGATTCCTTCGCCGCCCGTTAGAACCTCGAGCTCCAATCCTTCCACATCAATCTTGATCCCGTTGATTTCTTCACCATCGAGGATTGAATCGAGTGTCGTCATCGGTGCCAGCATGACGTTATCGGCCGTACCATCCGTCACTTTTGAAACGTTATGGGACTCACTGCATTCGAACGTGCGCATTCCTTCCGCGGCCCCTACCGCCAAATTGTAAAGAGCCGGCTTAGACTCGAGCATCGATACGTTGCAGGAAAGTTTTTGAAAGGTGTGAGGGTTCGGTTCGAACGCGTGGACTTTCCCGAACTCTCCTACCGTCGTTGCTGCAACGAGCGACCAAATGCCGATGTTGGCGCCGCAATCGACGAATGTCTGACCACGCCGGAGTAGATACCGCAAAAGCTCCAGATCATTTTGTTCCTCGCGTTCCAACCAAACCATTGCCTCGTACGGGACAGACAAATCGCAAAGAACCTCCGAGCCGCCCGGCAGTTTTCTGATTCTCTTATCCTTACTTGTGTTGGCGATCCAGTAGTCGATCAGTCTCCACTTGCCTCGAAACTCTGGGGACGTTCGAATGATTTGGCCGAGCAGATCCACAGCCCTCCAAATAGCTTTCCTAGAGTGAGCCGTTACTCTGAATAGACTCAAGCGACCTGGAATAAACTTCCAATGTTCTCTCCGCAATCTCCGGCCAGGAAAACATCACGGCCACCTCCTGGCATGCTTCTGATAAGCGACCGTAGATTGTGGGATCGATCGTAAGCAGCTTAACTAACTCGTCGCTAAATTTTTCCTTGTCCCCAGGAGGGACCAGCCACGACGATTCCAGATGCCGCAACGTTTCGCGAGCCCCGGGCGCGTCATAGGCTACAGTCGGAAGTCCGGCGGCGAGTTGCTCCAATACTGCGAGGCCAAATCCTTCGATGTAGCTGGGAAATCCACCAACCGTTGCTTCGCTCAAAAGCCGCGGCAGGTCTTTGTTGTCGTAGCGCGGAATAACCTCAATCCAATCCTCGCTACTCAGGCCGAGATCAGATAAAACAGTCTTGTCGTCGAATCCCGTGCCGAGGAACGAGAAGCGAACCTTGGGCACCCTCTGCTTCACTCGCCTCACTATTTCTCCCCAGTCCTTCGAGCCCTTCCGGGGTGACCACGATCCGATGAATACAACTCTCTTGTTGGATAACCGCTCGGCGGCGGGGCGAGCTGCGCGCGCAAACTCGTCTCGTTGTTCTCGCGAAACGCCAAGGGGAATCACGACACATTTCTCAGCCAGACCCATCCCGGCGAGACAGGCCCGCTCATCAACGTTGGATACGTTGATCAGATCACACGTCTGAAGGCTGGCCGGAAAACTCGGAGCCTCGCGATTTGCGCGCCATCTTCGGAGCAGCTCCGCAATCGGGTGGCCCTTTCTTTGTGATGGCCACTTCTGTTCTGCGAACGAGGCAAACTGCTCGTACAACGCGTAGAGTCCCGCGGACCTGGCCACTAACAGTCCTCGAAAACCTAGTTCCGCCTTCGAAAACGGCAGATTGCTATGATGACAATCGATGATGTCGAAGCGCCTCGCGTTAGCTTTTACAAAGGCCTTTGCCTTTGACGAGAAACTCGGGCGAATCAGTTCGCGAATCCTGGAATGCCTCGCCTTCATCTTTGGAAAGGCGTCGAACAGATCAAACTTCTCAACCTTGTGGCCGAGCTTCTCAAATTCTCTCGCAAGCTCAATCTGCGGCTTCGGCCCACCGAGGTTTTCATTCCAGGGCATGTGTAAGAGCATAAGGATTCTGAGAGGTTGCCTCACATTGCGAACGATCGAATGCACTCTCCGGGAATCAAAGGCCCGCCCAGTTCGGTTGCGGCCGCTCACTTCAGTTTCATGCTCATCGTGAAAATTCATGCTCATCGTGAAAACCGCCGCTTGAGCCGCAAGATTGGCCGCTCGAAAAAACGATGCGACACGTAAGCGAGCAACACGGTCAAACCAACCGCCATCGCGTAGTAGCTAACCACGTACAGCACCAGGTTTCCTTGCCACCAACTCGTTGCCTTGAAATACCACGACGTCATATATACCGCGACCATGTGGTACATATAAATTCCATAAGAAATCTCGCCCAGCCATTCGGTGATTCGCGTCCTGGTCTTCACCACTCGCCGAGGATTCGCCGCCACATCGACGATCAACCACGAGTAAAGAATTACCTGCATACTCTCGTCGATGATCCAGTGCCTCGGCGTGCCGATGAAAAGGAATTCCAGAAGCAGCAGCGCAAAGAGCCATTGGACTACCCGGTAGCGAAAGACCGGGAAACCAAGAAGCTGACCGCGCCGATTTTGAAGCAGCCAGGCGCAGATTCCTCCCGCCGCCATGAAGTGAAACTTTAGCTGCAGCAGGAAGCCTTGCATTCGTGTCAGTCCGAATGGATTGATCTGATTGAACGCAAACGCAGCCAGTGATAGCACCAGGACCGCGGCACAGATTTGCGGCACCTTGTCGTGCCACTTCTTCACCACTGGCGCCCACAAAAGATAGAACTGCTCTTCGACGCCGATCGACCATGTCGGATTAAGGATACCGCCAACGACGTACAGGTTATTCATCAGGCTCGGAAGAAACAGCCCGTACAAGACCACGGCAGTCCAAACGCTGTAATCGGCCGCGTGGTAGATTCCCAGACGAGGCAGGATTACTTTGTAGAATGTCAGCCCGAACCCGATGACAAGAAAATAGAGCGGCCATATCCGAAGAATACGGCGAACGTAGAAGTCACGTACGCTAATCACGCCGGTGCGTCCGCGTTCGTCGAGCAACAAATAGGTGATGAGAAATCCGCTGAGCGTAAAAAAGAACGAGACCGAGGGCGCGCCTCGATAAAAGATCGCTCCGTAATTGGGATCGGGCAAGCCAACGCTTTGCTGATTCAAATGGATGTGCCCGATGAGCACAAGGAACGCCGCGTAGAACCTCAAGCTGTCCAGTCCGGCGAAGTAGGTTCGCGGCCCGGCGATGGCCGGAGTCCGATCCAGCGCGATCACTGGTTCAGGACTTGTTGTTGTTTGAATACTCGCGGCTTGCATCTTGATTGCGTTTGACCGAACAGTTCGGAATTTTCCCGTCTGAACGGCTGCGGATGTCATCTGAACAAGTGCAAATGTCATCTGGACGGACTACGAAACGACCTCGGCGGCCGCCGCTTCCTTCTTTGGCCACGTGTCCCGAATTCCCTATTGTGCGTCGTACGTCAGCGGGTCCGAATGCTCCCCAATTCCACCCACGGCAGTGGATCGTTCAAACCCAGCCTACTCAACCGGGAGCAGGTAACGCTTCGCCAACTCGGTAGCATGCGCGGCTCGAGAACGTGAAAAAAGCTCACGCATACTTGCTGCTGAAATGGCGATGATGCCCTGTTCCTTCACTGCATGGGCTTGAGAAACCCTGATGCCCCGCATACGGATTCCTGTTGGCTCGCGGCGGCGCTTGAGCGCCGAATTCCTGGTGCGCGTCAGGTTTTCGCGCTTCCAAAAAAGAGAGAGTTGAAGAGCAGGAAAACCTCGCACGCCCGAGACTGTGTGAAACCCCCGAGGATGCCACGGGCTTGCCCCGTTGGAGGTTTCACTCTCGCAGCTAATCGCCGAATAGCCTTGCCGCCAAGCAGACACGTGAATCTCCACGGGGCAAGCCCGTGGTCTCGCAAGTCGCTTTGCAAATCTTTGTAGCGGCCATCGTGAACCTCCAACGGGACAAGCCCGTGGCATACTCGGAGTTTCACAGCCGCTGTTAGAGTCGATGCGCGAAAATCTGACGCCCACCCCCGAATTCCAAAGCCGCTGCGCCTATTGCCGGGCGCCGACTATTATTACCGGCGCGCAATTGGTGATCGATCATATTCAACCTCAGGCCTCGAGTGGGGAGACGGTTTATTAATTTGTGTGTCGCTTGTCACTCCTGTAACGAGTTCAAAGGCGCTCAGGTTAGAGCGGTAGACCCACGAACAGGCAATCGCGTTCGGTTGTTTCATCCGCGGCGTCAGCAGTGGCGCGACCATTTTCGCTGGAGTGAAGATGGTAGCGAAATCATTGTCGTCAGTAGTGCGGGACGCGCTACCGTTGCAGCTCTCAAGATGAATCATCCCTATATTGTGGAGGCCCGCCGTCAATGGGCACTTGTCGGGTGGCGCCCACCTACGGAGAGATGAACCCTCTGTCGGTCCCTCGTTTCGGGTCGCTCGCAACAGACGCGTTGTAGGTGAGCAGGTGCGCATCTACGACTTTCGACCAACTAAGCGGCTCGACCCAGCGGCGAAATCGGCTCTCATCGTCCGAATGATTCAAAGACGAGGCGATCACTTTTTCAAGCGCACCGGCTATTCGTTCCTCGGAATTCGGCTCGACTACAAATCCTGTTTCATCCTGCGCGACGAACTCACTCATCGCGCCGGCGTCCGTGCAAATCACCGGCGTTCCGCACGCCTGAGACTCGAGCAACGTGAAGCCCATCAGCTCAGGGACTCGAGTATGACTGCCGTTGTAGCTCGTGTGGACCGAAGGCAACACCGTAACGAGCGCGGTCCGATACTCGCGAATCAATCGCTCATCGTCCGCGTCGTGAACGAACTCGACGTTCAACCCTGAACTCAACCGCTTCAGATACTCGTAGTACTCTTCGCTGTACACTCGCCCGACTATTCTCAAAGTGTGGTCTGAGCGATTGAGCAGGCGGAAGCCTTCGATCAGATAATCGATTCCCTTGTGCGGCAGGATGCGGCCAACATACAGGATTTTCTTCTCGCGCTGCTGCGTTCCATTCGCGCAGAACCGCTCGGTATCGATTCCGCCTTTTATGAGCACCGCTTTTCGTTTCAACTCGGGTGGCAGAAGAACGAGACCGAATCGCGAGTATGCGATTGCGTTTTGGTAACCCTCAAACACCGGAAATCTGTTGCTGAGGGTGAGACTGCCACCCCCGCCGTAATCGGTCACGAACGCGCGCTTGCCAAAGAGCGACGCAAAAATACAGGCCATATCGGAAACCAATGTGTGAGCGTGATGAACGTGCACGACGTCTGCTTGAAAGATCGAGCGGAGATAACGAAAGCTGAGCGGGTTGACCGGGTTCCCATGAATGAGGTGTTTGACCGGATAGATTTCGACCTTGAGATTCTCTTGTCGATATGACTTGCGCTGCCTCGAGAAACTCACGAGTGTGGTGTCGGCGACCCTGGACATCCACAACGCGAGTTCGGTTACGTAGCGCTCTCCTCCTCCGATGAGCGACGAATCATCGAAGTGGGTTGGCGTTATGTGGACGACTTTCACGTGGCGCCTTGCTTGATCACTTCCAGTTCAAAGTAGAGGAACCATGCAGGAAACATCCACGCGAAGCGCTCTTCGTAAGACTTGGGAAAGCGGTTGGCAAATCGACTGATGACGGACCTCATTAAGCGCCCTCCACCGAACTGGATACGTCGTGATTTCACTTGATACTTCGCAGCCGCGTAATACGAAGGCTCCTGAGCGCCGCAAAAATAGTCGAATGAAAAATAACTCAGATGCCATTTGTGCGTTGGGTCAACGAATGAGTTAGCCGAGGAGAAGTGCGGCGTCGTGATTCGCAGAACGCCGTCAGGCTCGAGGATTCGGTGGAACTCATCCATCACTCGAGGAATGTTGTTCAGGTGCTCAATCACATCCATGCATTCGATTGTGGTGAAAGAAGAGTCTTCCAACGGATACGGGAACTCATCCAAATCCCAGACGATGTCGGGTTGAACCTGCGATGACCGGTCGAGTCGAACTAAGCCCGGCTCGGAAGCCCGCCTCCCGCAGCCCACTGAGAGAATCATCCGGTTGAAAGCCGTGGCTCCGACAGTCCTCGGAAAGTGAGCGCGGAGTTGAGAAGAAAAGTCGGCAGCAAAGAAAAGATGCCAAACAAGATCACACCATGTACCGTGGAAACATCCAGCAGCGTCAGCAGAACGATCTGAGTCAACACAACGCCTGGAATGTTCAGCCACGAATACTTAATCCATGCTTTTGTCGAGTTCAATGACCACATCGTAGAAACCAAAGAATTAACCGCGGCCATGATCATCATCAACAGCAACTCGTGTTTCAGATGCGCGTACTTGCTGCCCAGTATCCATAAGAACTGATCCGGAAACACTGCTGCTGCGGTAATCAGACTCAGCCCCAACAACAGGAACGCGCCGCATACCTGAAAGTATCGAATGCGCAGCTCGCGAGGCGATTGGCATCGAGCGAAGGCCGGCAATACTATGCTGGTCATCACCGCGCCGATCACCGAGAAGATCATTCCCAGCCTGCCAAGAGCCCCGACCTCCGCGATGTTTTGAGTCCTCCCGAAAATACTGATCAGCCACACCGTGAGCTGGCCCTGTAAGCAAAAAAACACCGCGTTGGGCGCCTGGTGCTTAACTATTCCAAGCATCGCCGTCTGATCTTCGCCGCTTACTGGAGCCGCCAGGTTTACGTCGCCCTTCACCCAGCGGCGCAACAATACGTATTGCACGATCACGCTGACGATCGCCGCGAGGATCGCTACCTCCGCGTTCAGGAAGATGAAATACGCGGCCACAACCACCGCCAGTCTCACCGCCGCCGCAAGCGCGTCAAGCGTCTGCACCCGCTTGATCTGCGAATGCAATCGCGGCACGATCATCAACACCCCGCTCAACAACTGATAGTTCAAACCTGCGAGCAACGTGAGCGTGATCCCGGCCGCATAAACCGGAGAAGCCCCGCTTCGAATCAACAACCAAATCGAAATGGGAGTCACAACGACGACCGCGATCGCGGCCAGATAGCGGCGCAACCTGAGCGCGGTGTTGATCAATTGGCCGAAGCGCTCGCGGTCCTGCCACACTCGTCCGCCGATCGATGAGAGCGCGATGCCGATGCCCGAGTCCGCGAGGATGCTCATCGTCGAGAGCATGCTGAAGCCGAGGGTGAAGAACGCGTATTCGGTTTGGCTGAGCGTGCGCACGAGCAGGATTCCGCTTGCGACTCCCATGAGTTGGACGGCTATTTGGACGGTGATGAATCGAGAGAGAATGTTGGCGCGGCGAGCCCAGCGACGGGAGACGGAGGACGGGGGACGGGAGAAGAGACCGGGGACGGAAGACCGGGGACGGGAGACCGGAGACGGCAGACCGAGGACGGGAGGGGTCTCCGGTCTCCGGTCCTCCGTCTCCGGTCTCACTACTTCGAGCATGATTCCCTTAAGAAGCGGCGCATCGCCTGCAGCTTGACAAATAACTGGTGACCCAATCCTCTCACCTCATCTATTCTCGCGGCTGTTAGCAATGACCTTCGCTCCGCAATGTCCAGACAAGCCACGGTCTCAAGGTAGGATCGCAACGCCAGGCCGAGGAAGCGATGTTGCTCTGGATCAGACTGCCCGGTGGAGCCCTCCGCAATGTTCAATACTATTGAGGTGGCGGCTCTCTCAAGCTGACTCTTTAGATTGAATCTCTCGTCTTGTGGAAGATCGGCCGTTAGTTCATAAGATCTGTCCAGGTACTCCAATGCCAGTTTGTACGTTTCCAGATCCTGGAATTTGTAGCGCGCGTTCATGGAATATTGCGGCGGACGACCGGAGATAGGGGACGGGAGACCGGAGACCGTCACCCGTCTCCCGTCACCCGTCTCCCGTCGTCCTTCCGTCTCCCGTCGCTCTCATACGGCGTGTAGTAACGATTGTAGTAGTAGTAATACGCGTCGTAGCCTTCGCGATTCATGTCCACATTGTTCAGCACCACGCCAAAAATCTTCGCGCCCACGCCGAGCAACTCCTGCCGCGCTCGTTGAACGATTGTTCGCGGGCTCTTCCCGCCGTGTACAACCATGATCACTCCATCAACCATGCTGGAAAGGATCACCGGGTCGGTGACGTTTATCAGCGGCGGTGAGTCGATCAATACGTGATCGTAACGCTCGGCGAGAAGCTTGAGCAGAGCCTTCATACGAGTTGAGCTGATCAGCTCAGCAGGGTTTGGCGGAATGGGCCCGCAGGGAAGCAGTGACAGGTTTGGTATCTGTAGTTTTTGTATCAAGCCGTCGAGCTCGATGCTCTGAGAGAGATAAGTCGACAACCCATCGACGGTTTCAATACCGAAGATTTTATGCGTCGCCGGACGGCGCAGGTCGCAATCCACGATCAACACCGATGAGCCAAGCTGTGCAAGTGAGATCGCCGTGTTCACGACAGTCGTGGTCTTGCCTTCGCCCGCTTGTCCGCTTGTGACCAATATCGTTTTGGGCGGAGCGCCCGGCGCCGACAGCAGCATCGAGGTTCGCACCACGCGATAGGCTTCGGCGGCCGATGAACGGTTGTCAAAAACGGTCAGGTCCTCGGAGGCGGCCGGAAAGTCGCGGGCCGCCCGCTCAGTTTCGCGCCCGACGATCAGGTTTCGCCTCCTTCGTCCGCCGTTGAGCCTTCGCGCCGCCGAACCGGCACTCATCGCCGGGATCACGCCCAACGCCGGAAGCTGCGCGTATCGTCCGACATCTTCGACGGTCTTGATCGTGTTATCGAGATACTCGAGAAAGTAAGCGAGCCCGATGCCGCCGATCAGGCTCAGGAACAACCCGATCATTATCGTGCGAAACCGCGCGGGGCCCACCGGTGAGCCGGGGACTCGCGCGGGCTGAATCAATCGCATGTTGTTGTGTTGTTGCGCGACCTCGACTTTGGCCTGACTGGTCTTCTGAAGAAAGTCGGTATACATCGACTTCGCCGTATCGACCTCGGTCTTGAGAATGTTGAATTGAATTGCGGCCTGGTTTTGCGCTACCGCTTCGCTCTTCGCCTTGTCGAAAGCGCTCTTCAGGGATTTCTCGTCGCGCAACGCGAGTTCGAAATCGCTTTTGAGTTTCCCTTCAAGCGCGTGCCGGCTTGTGTTGAGCTGAGACTCCGCGGCTCGAATCTCGAGCTCCGCCGTCTGCACGTTCGGGTGTTCCGGGCCGTATTTCAGTTGGAGCTTTTCGAGATTCGCTTTCAGGTCCTCGAGTTTCGTTTGCAGCAAGCCGATTCGGGGATCAGCAAACGCCGCCGGCAACTCGGACATGCGTCCGGCTTTCACTTCTTCGTAGACGGACTGCTTGAGCGTCCGTTCGGTTTCGGCGCGCATTGCCTGCTCGTGAAGCCGCGAAAGCTTGTCGGTGGTTAATGTCTCTTTACCCTCGGTCGAGAAAATGTTGTGCGCCTTAGTGTAGTCGGTTAGCTCCTGTTCGGCGATTTCTACTTTTGCCTTGAGTTCGCGAGTCGTGGTGTCGAGCCACTTGGAAGCGCTTGTGAAACGCTCGGTCTTGTTTTCGAAGTTCTGATCGACGAAGTCCTGCGCGACTCCATTCGCGACTGCCGCGCAGATGACCGGATCGGTATGAGTGAAGGTTACCTTGAGCGTGCGAGTATCCTTGACCTGCTCGGCCTGCAATCCTCCGGCAATCATCGACACAAAGGGCGCCAGCCGCTCATGCTCCGCTTGTGAGCGCGCGAGTTTCGCGTCCGGTCCCGAGATCAGACCGCCCAGGATGGTCGGCGCTTCGGGTTCGGGTTTCTTGAAGGTTGCGCGGTTCATTATGGCTTGAATCGATTCCCAGAGGGTCCGCTGTGTCGGCTCGGTGAATTTTGGGTTCTGATCCAGTTTCAAATCCGCGACTACGTCTTCGAGCAGCGGCTCGCTCGTCAGACGAAACAGATTCGTGTTGATGCTGAGTTGCGGATAATACAAGTCGTCATCCGCCTGAATCACCATCCCGCTTGCCGCGGAGCGAACGGTTGGAGTCTCCTTGCCAATCTCGATAAACGCGGACGCCTTGTAAGTGGATTTGGGACGATAGGCTTCGATGGTGATCAGGGTCGTGACGATGACGGTGACGCAGACGATAAGCCAGCGCCGCTTGCGTACGATACGCCACAGCTCGCGCAGATTGATGCTGTCTTCGTCATCCTCGCTATAGGCGTTGCCGTAACCGTAGGGCATCGCGTCGGGGTAAGCCGCTCGAGGGTATCCCGGCCGCACCAGCGGCGCCTCGTCCTGAGGGGGGACCCTTTCAAGCTCAACTCTCTCGTCAGACATTACGAAGACCTCCTACAGCTCCACTCCGGTGACCACTTCTTGTTCTCGATATCCGCCGGTGGACCGGCTGCGCCGCCGATTGCTCGCTTCACTCAGTACTCCGCTCGGGGCCGATCGCAGTGCGGCGATGCTCGACAGGGCGGCTCCGAGCATCAGGAATAATAACGCATTGGATGGTATTTGCAGATTGAAGTCAAACACGCTGTGAATCAGAAGGGCGAATATCCCGGCGCCTGCTCCGAGCGCCAGTCCCGACATTAGCCGGTCGCTGGACTTCAATGCGACGGATAACGCGCGAGCGAGCGACGCAACAAACCACAACGCCAGCGCCCCGCCGACGATCCCGGCGTCCGCGAGAATCTGGAGATAGTCGTTGTGTGCGAATTGAATCAGAAAGGTTCCGTTGCCCCGGCCATAGATCGGATAGACCGTTTCAAACGCCCCAAGCCCGATTCCAAACAACAGATGACTTCGAAACATCGCCAGCGTGTCTCCCCAAACGCTTTGTCGATCCATCACGCCGGTGGTGGTTAAGGGATCATTGGACATTCGCCGAAGAATATCGAAGTCCGCGCCGACCCAAATAACACCTATCGCAATTGCCGCCACGGTCAGGATGATGAAGAACGCGGGACGAAAAACAAAACCCGGTGCGTGTTTCGAATGCGAGCGGCGTCCCCGCCACGCGCTCGCGATTCCGAGAAAAAGTAAGCCACCGGCGAGACTCACAAGCCCGCCCCGCGACAATGATGCGAGGTGCGCTACGCCCATAACCGCGGCCGCGAATCCGTAGAAGATGCGAGTTTCTCCGCGAACGCCGCCCAAAAGTGCCAGCGCGATCGGGATCGGAATCAGCATCTCCATGTAACCGGCGAAATGGTTTCGATTAACAAACGGCCCGCCGGTTCCGGCCCCCGCAGCCGGCGCCGGACGAATCCAGAAGAGCTTGCCCTCCCAGGTGAAGTGTTGCACCAGCGCGAAGACCGCGAGCACCAGCCCAAAGATGATCAGAAAGTTCGCAAGCATCCGCAGGCGATCACGAGCCGCAAAGAAATTCGACGCAACCATAAAGCAGACGAAGAGAAAAAAGAGAACCGTCACCGCGCCGCGAGTACCTTCGACGTCCATCGAGAGGCTGTGAACGCGCCCGGAAGCATCAGCAAACGCGAGGCTCTGTGCGAGCCCCAACACGAGCAGCCCTGTAAGCGCCCAACCCGCCGCCGGCATCACGATGCGCAAGCGGCGTTCGGCGATCGCTTTTAGGGCCCACAGCACAACCAGCGCAAGAACAAGCAACTCAAAGATCGCTACCGACCATGCTTCGACCGTCCCGAGCGCCAGCGTGGTGAACACCACAGTCAAAAGCAACCCGGCGGCAATGGTTTTGTCGATGAATTGAAGCATAAGTCAGAATTCAGAAGTCCGAAGTCCAGGCGGGCTACGCCCTCAATGTTTAAGCCCCTGAGCAGGGGAAGCCACAGCTTGTGGCGAACTGAAAGTTCAAAGCCGGCGCACAACTACGCAGGTTGGGAGATCCGGTATGCGCTCTCGGAGGAGCACACCTAAACCCAGGTGCAAGGGAGCGCGCCTAAGAGTGCTTAATCAAAAAGGGGGTTTTTACAACTCTGCTTTCCTTCTGTTGCATACCCAGGGGAGCTTTGACGCTGAACCTGTCAGGGTCAACCCAACCCTGACAAAGCAATCGACCCGGCTCAACTACGACCTGTCTCCAATGATGTCAATTCGCGTGAAAGATATGTCATCAACGGCTTTGCTGTCAATGATTTTGGCGAGATTTGCATCATCGCCGATACAGCTTCGCAATGAGGAATCCGGACTACGCAACGCACCAATGAGTCGACGGCTCAGCGGCGCTCACGTACACTCGGAACTCGCACGAATCTAGACGACGCGCACTCGACATGACCAAACAGGAGATCAGAGAAGCGGTTTGGGCCTTGCTAAAATCTGAAGGCGCTTCGCGATTCCCGGGAACACGCGGACGCATCCCGAATTTCAAGGGCTCTGAGCAGTGCGCCAGTCGTGTTGCCGAACTCGAGGTCTGGAACAAAGCGGCGGTGATTAAAGCGAATCCCGATTCTCCCCAGCGGGCGATTCGCCACCTGGCGCTCAAACAAGGCAAGACGATTTACATGGCCGTTCCGCGCTTGCGCGAAGAAAAGTGCTTCGTCGAGCTTGATCCTGCTCGGCTTGGGAAAAACATCTACGCGGCTTCGAGCATCAAGGGTGCTTTCGAGTTCGGGCCGCAGGTTTCCGTCAGCCAGATGAAGCCAGTCGATTTGATATTGTGTGGCTCAGTTGCGGTCCGCCGCGATGGCGCGCGAGTGGGCAAGGGGGGCGGCTACGCGGATCTTGAATACGCGATCGCGTTGGAACTGGGCATAGTCAATTCTCGCACACCGATCATCACGACCGTTCACCCGCTCCAGATTGTAAAAATGAAGACGCCGCTCGCGCCTCACGATATCCCTGTGGATTTCATCGTCACGCCTGATCGCGTCATAGAAACCAAGACCACACTTGCGAGGCCCGTGGGTGTTTACTGGGAATATCTCGACGAAGAAAAGATCGCGGCAATACCGCTTCTGAAAAAGATGAAGGCTCGGGTTGGGCGCTGATCACGACCGCAGCCAAATGCGCGCGAATTCAAATCTCTCGCAGCGCTTTTGTGATGGGCATTCGCGCCGCCAGTCTCGAAGGCAGCAAGCCGCCGATCAACCCAAGCACTAAAGAAAAGATCAGTGCCGAGATCAACAAGTCCGGCGTGATGCGAAAGCTAAAGGCAAGCTCGCTGAAAGTTCTGAAGTTCATTGTGCCGGTCGCAATCCCGTTCACCGGCAACGCAAGCAGGCACCCGACTACGCCGCCGATCAGCGCCAGCAGCATCGACTCAATCACGAAGCTGGTCATCACCGCCGCCTTCGAAAAACCGAGGGCCCGCAGCGTGCCAATCTCGCGAGTGCGATGCGCGACCGACGCATACATCGTGTTCATCCCGCCAAAGCAAGCTCCGATTCCCATGATGATCGCGACGAAAATGCCAAGCTGGCGGATCGGCCCCGACGCAGTCGTCTGCTCTTCGTAATATTTCACTTCCGGTTTGGCTTCGAGCTTCAAACGCTGTTCGGCTTCTATGCGGCCGATGAGTTGATCGCGAGTCGCAACGCTCTCGGCTCGCACAAGCGCCGAAGAGTAACCGCCGCGATCGAAAGCGTCGGCAACATCATTGACGCTCGACCAGATCTCCGAGTCGAACGAACTGCCACCCGCGTCGAACACACCCACGACCGTCAGAGGCCGGCGGCCCAATTGAAGCGTCTGGCCGAGCCCCGCGCCGCTGAAACGGTCGGCGATCTTTTTGCTCACAATGGCTTCGCTCGAATCAATGCGAAACATCCTGCCCTCGATCACCTTGATCTGCGGCCGAAGCGCAAACCCTGTTTCGGAGAGGCCTCGAAGAGTGACGTTTGAGGATTGACCGTTTTCGCGACGCGGCAGATTTACGACTACCGCGATTTCGGCTGACGCTTTTGGCTTGCCCTCCTGATCGCGCGCGATACCGGGAAGCGTCTGGATGATTTGAAAGGCTTCCTTACTGACGCCGCTCTGCATTTCGGTCTGCGAGCCCTGACGTATGATGAGCACGTTCTCAGGTGAGCCCGTCGCAACCAGTGAGCTGTTGAGTCCGTTGGCGAGCGCGAACAACGCTACGAAGACGGCGACGACGAGCGCGACTGTACCGATGGTCATCAAGGTACTGACGCGTCTGACAATGAGGTTGCGGAGATTGTATTTGAGAGGTATTGCCATAAAGCTTCTGGTTTCTAGTTTCTGGTTTCTGGTTTCTGGTTTCTGGTTCGTAGTCCAGAATAATTCCGGCTTGCGCCAAGATGAATCGAACCAGAAACTAGAAACCAGAAACCAGAAACTTATGCGACTCTCCGAAGCCCATCCACAATATTTATCCGGGCGGCGTTCCAAGCGGGAATTCCGCCGCTCACGAGTCCGATCAATGCCGATGCGCCAAGCGCAATCGCGATCGTGCCCGCGCTGATCTTGAAGCCCTGCAAAAATAACGCAAGCACATCGCCCAACCCGACGAACTGGAAGATAACCTTTGCAGCGATGGCCGCCAACGCGCCTCCAAACAAAGCGATCAACACTGCTTCGGAAAGCATCAATGTCAGAATCATCGCGGGTCTGAACCCGAGCGCCTTCATCACCGCGACTTCGGTGAATCGCTCGCGCGCGGACATTGCCATTGTGTTCGCGCCGATCAACGTTATCGTGAATACGACGACCAATCCGATCCCACTAATTAAGCCCTTTACGTTTCCGAGCATCGAGATGAAACCCGCCGCGAACGCCGCCTCGGTTTCGGTCTTGGTGGGCGCCGCCGAGTTCCTGAACAGATTGTCGATGTCTTCCATCACTCGAGCGGCGCTCGACGGCGAATCGATTCTAACCCGGAACTGGCCAACTCGCCCGGGTCTTCCAAAAGCTTCTTCGACAAACTCGCGATGAAAATAGAAATTCGTTTCCTGAGGTCCGGTGTAAATGCCACGCAGAGTCAGTCTCGCGTCCAAAGGATATATCGCCCCTTTCAGCTCGATGACGTCGCCGAGCTTCCATCCATACTTGTCGGCGAGTTTCTTCCCGGCTATTGCGGCAGTGCGTTCCTGTTGAAACGCGGCCTTCTCTTCAGGCGAGAGCTGCATTTCGAATTGCACATCGAACAGCGCTTTTGTATCGACGAAGAACTGCGCGAATGTATACCCCGGCTTGTCTTCTTTGTAGATTCCCCCGAACCAATTCGACGCGCACGCCGCGGTCACGCCCGGCACCTGCTCGATCTTCTGCCGGTAAGCCTCGGGCATAGAGTCCGCGATCGACGTGTTTCGTCTCACGATCACGCGATACTCGCCGCCGGTCAACTGTCCGACTCCCCCGAGCGCGGCGATCACCGCCTGCATCGTCGCCAGCAGAAACACCGACACCATCACGCTCAGGATCGTGAGCGTGGTTCGCCGTTTGTTTCGCCCGATGTTCTTAATGATGAGCCGCAGGTACTTCATAGACGCCTCCTGACTTGCTGAGCAGCCCCTTCTCGAGGTGCAGTACCGCGTGCGCGTGACTGGCCGCGCGAGGATCGTGAGTGACCATGATGATCGTCTTGTGAAACTCTTCGTTGAGCCGCTTGATCAAATCGAGAATCTCTTCAGCGGATTTCGCATCGAGATCGCCGGTAGGTTCATCGGCGACCAACAGACTCGGGTCTGTCACGATTGCTCTGGCTATCGCCACGCGTTGCTCCTGACCACCCGAGAGCTGTCGAGGATAGTGATGCTCGCGATCTTCGAGACCAACAACCGACAGCGCGGTCATCACGTGATCGCGGCGCTTCTTCTTTGATAGACTAGTCAGAAGCAGAGGAAGCTCGACGTTTTCAAACGCGCTCAGCACCGGAATCAGATTGTAGAGTTGAAAGATGAATCCAACGTGACGAGCCCGCCACTTTGCGAGTTGTTGCTCGTTGAACTTTGCAATGTCATTGCCGTCGATCACCACTCGGCCGGAGTTAGGCTTATCGATGCCGGCGATCAGATTGAGCAGCGTCGTCTTGCCCGAGCCCGACGGACCCATCAATGCGAGGAACTCGCCGCGCGAGATTTCGAGATCGATATTGTCGAGCACCGGAATATCTATGGTGTCGCGGCGGTAATGTTTGGTGACTTGAACCAAGTTGATGAGAGTTTCTGCCATTCCTCGATCCCCAGATCTTTCTACCGCAGAGGACGCGGAGGACGCTGAGGTGACAGAGATCTACTCTGCGTCCTCGGCGGCCTCTGTGGTTAGCTCAGTTTCCAGATTTCACTCTTACGCGCGAGCCGTCCGTCAGGTTCTCAGGATGAATTATGACTGTCTCTCCGCCTGCGAGTCCCTGTTTGATCTCGACTCGATCGCCTAACTCGCTCCCGACAGTGACGGCTTGCGATACCGCGCGGCCATCGTTGAAAACATAGACGAACGACTTTCCGTCTCGTTGTTGAACGGCGGACTTCGGAACGGTGACTCGCGATGCTTCGGTCTTTGCGCCTTGCTCGGGTTTCTGAATAAACGTCACCTTCGCGTTCATATCCGGAAGAATTCTCGGATCAACCTCGAGGAATCGCACCTTAACTTTCACCGTTGCCTTCTGGCGATCGGCGGTTGGGATGATCTTTCGCACTACCGCGGCGAGCTTTTCATTTGGCAACGCATCCAGCGTCACCTCAGCCGTAAGCCCCGGTGTAATTTTTCCTATGCTCGACTCGTTGATGTCGGCTTCGACTTCAAGAGAGTTCGGATCGACGATCGTGACCACCGATCCTCGTGTCGAAGACCCGCCGAAGATCGCAGGCGCAACAGTCTCGCCAACCTCGGCGTCTTTCGATATGACCAGCCCCTCGAACGGACTGCGAATGCTGGTGTATTCGAGTTGCGCTTCGACGAGTCGAATGCGAGCCTCCGCCGAGTGCACCTGCTGAGCCGAGGATTCAATCTTCGCCTGGATCGCTCTTATCTGAGCCTCGGCGGAGCGCACCTGTTGTTCATCGACGCGAGCTTGTGCGACGGCGTTATCGGAATCGGCGCGGGATGTGACTCCGTTCTCGACCAACCTGGTTTGTCTGGCGAGTTCGAGGCGGCTCTTCTGCATGTTCGCCTGGGCCTGCGCGAGACTTGCGCGCGCCTGTTCGAGTTCGGCTTCGGCTTGAACGTGCGCGGATTGATAGTTCGCAAGCGAGCTTTTGACGTCGCTCAACTGCGCGTCGAGATCGCGATGTTCGAGGCGAGCGATTATCTGCCCGGGCTTAACGTGGCTGCCGGTATCTACTCCGAGATATTCAAGGCGGCCGGAAATTTTCGGGCTGACCGCGGCTTTGCGATCGGCGACGATGTAGCCGGTTGCGGTGAGTATTTCGAGACCCGCGCTCCCGGATTCAACAGTAGCACGGGCAACTTCAACTTCGGGCATCGTCGCCGCGCCATACATTCGGTACCCGACCAGCAGCGCCGCGGCGACGAGGATCAGCACCGTTCCCAGAAACACGACTCGCAGGCCGCGCCGAGAGCTTGATGCGTCGTCGTCATCGCGATGAATCCGGAGCGCCGACAAGTCCGGCTTAATCTTTTCTTTCGCTTCCATCAAAACGTTCCAAGGATTTCCAGCAACCGCATCCGACTATAAGTCAGCGTGAATCAAACAGGCAATACGGATTGACTCAAGCGATCACCCGTGCGAAATTACGTCGCTTCATAATTCCATTGAGACCTCGACTCAATCAAAGGATAGCAACCAGAATGAAAATCGCGCTTGGTTCCTCTCGAGCCGCAAAAATAACCGCCGTTCGTTCGAGCGTCGCGCGGATTGCAGAAATCGATCCCTCGTGGCTGGACGCCGAGATCGCGGCACTCGAAGTAACAACGAATTTTCCAGCGATGCCGATGACCGACGAAGAGCTCATGCGCGGTGCGATGGCCCGAGCCTTTGCCGTTCGCGATCAGTTATTGAATGACAGTGCCCCTGTCGATCTATACGTCGGCTTGGAAGGCGGGTTTCACACAATCGAGTTGGACGGAAGCGGGCTCACGTTTCTGAGAGGATGGGCTTATGTGACAAACGGCATGCGCGGGAGCTTCGGAGCCAGTCCCTCGATTTCAGTGCCCGAATCAATTGTCATCGCCGTTGCGAATGGACAACGCGAGCTCGCCGGCGTGATCGATGAAGTCGCCGGCGAGCACGACGTTCGCAGCCGCCAAGGCGCCTGGGGCGTGCTCTCTCGCGATCTGTTCACCCGAGCTATGAGCTTCGAAACGGCTCTGCTGGCCGCTTTCGCGCCATTCTACAATTCGCGATTGTACGAGCCTTGATTTGCAATCAAGGACGCGAGGCCATCGCCTTCTTGAAGAACTGAGTCAACGCGGGCTCGATTCCAAGCAGCCGCTCGTATACCGTGAGCTGCCCGCGATGATACATCTCGTGCGCGATCGTGAAACTCAGCATGCCAACCTTGGGAGCTTGCTTGCCGTCAAAGCGCGTCATCATCTGGTCGAGATTTGCATCACCGAACTCACACGCCTTCGCTTTGCTCTCTTCGAGCGAGCCGCGCAAGAGATCAATCACTTCTTCTTTGGTCTTTGCCTCTTTAACGTTCGGAGCGAACTCCGCGATCATAGCCGGAAATCCGCGGGCGAAGTTCGTGTTGTCGCGGCACATCTCGCCAACCAGCACCCGCTCGCTTTCGATGATGTGTTGAAGCAGCTCGAGTACACTTCGAGTCTCCGGCGCCGCCCGAAACTCAAACTGCTCGGCTGGAATCAACTCGACTTCCTTTATCAAGCCGTTGCGCACGTCCTGCCACTGTTCGCAAATCTGTTCTACTCTGGTCATAAAAGTCCTCCGGTTCGATTGATCGAAAGCGAAGATTCTACCACTGGCGGCGCACGCTCAAAAGGTTCGGCCGCCGCGATTCCCTGTTTCGATATTAAACATCGCCGAGTCGTCTCATTAATCTAATCAGGACTCGCAATGAATCACCGGTCGTGTGATATATTCTCTCGCGAACCCCCACCGGAATCTCATTCGAGGTCTCGAATGGACGCATCCGCCTTGACGCCTTGCCTATCAGAGTTGCGCCGCGCTCTTGAAGAAATTCTCGCGCTGACCACTCGCGATGGGCGCGAAAGCACCGACATCGGGGTTCACAAATCATTGCCCGCTTCGACGACAATCGAGTCTGCTTCGATCGAGAAAACCTTGCCGTCGGATTCCGATGAATTATTCGATGAAGCGCTGATTGTGGTGACTGAATTCGGCAACGCAACGCCGTCGATTCTGCAGATGTGGTTGTCGATCGACTACCATCGGGCGACGCGGATACTGAAAGACTTCGAAGCTCAGGGTTTGCTGTCTTCAAAAGGAAGGGTGCGTCACAAGGCTTTCGAACTGCGCCGGTCGAGAAGCCTCGAATCCGGGTGATCATGAAAATACTGGCAACTGCTTTTCACCGGACAACGCGGGCACAGTGGCGCCGCAGTCTTGCAAAGCTCCTGCCCATGGCGGCGCAACAACTGATGAGCCGCAATCAACCAGTGATAGTCTTTCTTCAACTCTCCGGCGACAGCATCCTGAGCCGAGCGATACGTCGAAGAGTAACTCTTTCGTTCCTCGCCGTACCCGAGCCGCAACAGTACACGTAATCCATTCGAATCGAGCGCGAGGATCGGGTGAGTCTTCGAGAAGAGCAGAATCTTCTCGGCGCCCGGATCACCGATTCCCGGAAACTTCTTCAACGATTTTTTTGCTTTGGCGAGCGGCTGCTTGAGCACGCGGTCGAGATCGCCATCGAATTCCTGTAGGGCGATCTGCGCGATTCGGCGGAGCTTTTCCACTCGCGCGGCCGGACGCATTCCCCCAAGCCGGGCGACTTCGAGCAAAGTCTCGTCGTGAGCCATCAGGATTTCGGGTGGCGTCAGGCCGACTCGTTCTCGAAGCGCGTTAAAGGCCTGCTCTCGGCGTTCGTCACTCACAAGGTAAGCGACGTTTTCGAAGAGAATCATTCCCAACGCATCTGTGATTCCGGGAGGCTCGGGCGTGCCATAGAGATGCCGCAACCCATCAATGATATTTCGAAACGAGGATCCAGTGTTTTTCTTGTCCCGCATCGCGACACGATTATCACGACAGATAAGTAGATCGATCAAGCCACCACGGGCTGAAAGCAAAGGCGATTCGGACCTGCTTGATGATTTTGAAATATTTTCGTATATCTTCGATTAATTTTTGGATATAATAAGGTGGCTCGAAGCGGATTGATCATGTTCGCGTGTGTTTATAGCCCCAATCTTGAGAGTGCTCGGTCGCTGGTGGATTGCGCATACGCGTTCTCGCCGCTGGTGGAAGAGACCGCCGAGGACACGGTTGTCCTCGACATCGAAGGATGCGAGTTGCTGTTTGGCTCGCCTCGCGATGTCGCAAAAGAGATCGCGCGCCACGCTGCGAAGCTCGGTATTAAAGCCAACGTCGCGGTTGCTCACAATCCCGATGCGGCCATTCACGCGGCAAGATGCTTCGCCGGCGTCACGGTCATCGCTCCCGGTAAAGAATCCAAACACCTTGGTGATTTGCCGCTCGCGGCGCTGGACGGGACTCTGGCGCGCGTCGAAGCCGATCGCGCGGCGAAGATCCTGGAGACGCTCGAGCTTTGGGGCATTCGATGCTTTCGCGAACTGGCGGCATTGCCCGAAGCGGGAGTCTCAGAGCGGCTTGGGCCCGAAGGCGTACGGCTTCAGAAACTCGCGCGCGGCGAAAACGATCGTCCGTTGTTGCTCACAAAGCCCGTACCCTCGTTCGAGAAGTCCATCGAGCTTGATGATCCCATCGAGTTGCTCGAACCGCTTTCATTCATTCTCGCGCGGCTGTTGAATCAGCTCTGCGCGAACCTCCAGGCGCACGGGCTGGCGGTGGACAGCTTCCAGCTTCGATTGAAATTGGAAGATAAAACCGAACACGAGCGTTCGATTCGGCTGCCGTTTCCGATGCGCGACAGCAGAATTTTTTTGAAGCTGCTGCTGCTTGACATCGAATCACATCCGCCGCAGCTTGCGATCGTCGCGGTGTCGATCACCTGCGAACCGGCAAGGCCTCGCTCGATACAGAACGGATTGTTTCAACCGCTTGCGCCTGAGCCGGAAAAGTTAGAGCTGACCCTGGCGCGGCTCACGAGGCTGGTCGGCGAAAGCAATGTCGGCTCTCCGGAATTGGTTGACACTCATCGGCCGGGAGTTTTTCGCCTCAAGCGGTTCATCGTGAAGAGAGGAATAAACCGCAGAGGACGCAGAGGACGCGGAGCGGGAGAAAATGCGAGGGGCCGTGGGGAAGAGGGGAAGAGGAGAGGGGGAGAAGGGGCGAGGGGGCGAGGGGGCGAGGGCTCCTCTTCCCCTCTCCCCGTCTCCCCCTCCCTTCTCGGCTTCAGAGTGTTCAGGCCACCGTTGCCGGCAAAAGTGGAAACTCCAAACGGCTGGCCAACTCGAATCAGAGCGCAAATGGGAGGGGGTCGAAGCATACGCGGAAAAGTTTTGCGGCTGGCGGGTCCGTGGCGGACGTCGGGTGACTGGTGGGCTGAGGACGATTGGGCTCGCGATGAGTGGGATGTGTCGGTTGCGAGTTCCGAAGCTTCGCATGAACAGCAAACGGTATATCGAATCTTTCGCGACCTGCGAAGCGATGGATGGTTTGTCGAGGGGATCTATGACTGATTACTCAAAGGACAAAGGCTTGATCCGCTCTCCCGAATCCCACCCACGGCAGTGGGTGGATCGTTCAAGCCTTGCCTACAGCGAGACGCCTCGAGACTCATCTCCCGAATCCCACCCACTGCCGTGGGTGGAATTTCTTCCTAAAGCTAAGCCGTTTTTAGAGCACTGCTGTTATGACCGAAGACTACATCGAACTCCACGCGCGTTCGGCTTTCAGCTTTCTGGAAGGCGCGTCGCTTCCTGAAGAACTGATATCCGTGTGCGCCCAACTCGGAGGCTCGGCGATGGCGCTGCTCGATCGCGACGGTGTCTATGGCTCGCCACGGTTTCACATGGCGGCGACAAAGACCGGTGTCAAAGCTCACATCGGCGCTGAAATCACACTCAGCACTCAGCACTCAGCACTCAGCACTATTCCTTTATTGGTTGAAACTCGCATCGGCTATCAAAACCTCTGCCGTTTGATCACTCTTATGAAGCTGCGCGCGCCCAAGCACGCAAAACCCGGAGAAGTCTCAGCAACCCTGGATGAATTGGCCGAGCACGCCGAGGGATTGGTTTGTTTAACGGGCGGGGACGATGGACCGCTCGCGTACGCGCTTCGAAGCGGGGGACTCGATCAAGCAATCGCGACGGCCGAAAAGCTTGTAAGCGTCTTCGGCCGGGGGAACGTCTACGCCGAGCTTCAGCGGCACTTCAGTCGCGAAGAAGAATCGCGCAACAAAGCGGTGGTCGAAGTAGCGCGGCGGCTGAAGCTCCCGCTGCTTGCAACTAACGGCGTGTGCTACGCCGCCGCCCCGCGGCGCCAACTCGCGGATGTGCTCTCTTGCATCCGCAATCACGTGAGGCTTGATACTGCCGGCCGCCTGCTAGCTCGAAACTCCGAGCGATATTTGAAATCGGCTTCAACGATGTCAAAGCTGTTCGCCGATTTGCCCGAAGCGATCGCGCACACCCGTGACCTTTCATCGAGACTTGATTTCACGCTAAAGGATCTCGGTTATGAATTCCCTAAGTACCCCGTCCCCGAAGGCGAAACGATGGACTCGTTCCTTCGCAAGCGCACCTATGAAGGCGCGCGATGGCGTTACAACGGGGCTCACGGAATGCCTCCTTACGAGCGCGCGATCAAGCAGATCGATCGCGAGCTGGCGTTGATCGAGAAGCTCCACCTCGCGGGTTATTTTCTGATCGTCTGGGACATCATCAACTTTTGCCGAGACGGGAACATTCTCGTGCAAGGGCGGGGCTCGGCGGCCAACAGCGCGGTGTGTTATTCGCTTGGAATAACCGCCGTCGATCCGGTGGGCATGGAATTATTGTTCGAGCGATTTCTATCCGAAGAGCGCGGCGAATGGCCGGACATCGATTTGGATCTGCCGAGCGGTGATCAACGCGAACGTGTGATTCAATACGTATATCAGCGCTACGGCAAACTGGGCGCGGCGATGACCGCAAACGTCATCACCTATCGCGGGCGTTCGGCGGCGCGCGAAGTCGGCAAGGTGATGGGCTTTGATGAAGAAACGATCACCCGGCTTTCAAGTTTGGTGCGCGCTTTCGAATGGCAGGATCCGAATGACACGCCCGAACGCCAGTTCCGAGATGCCGGGCTCGACTTGTATGACTTGCACATAAAAAAATTCTGCGAATTGTATGTGGCCGTGCAAGACCTGCCGCGTCATCTGGGTCAGCACTCGGGCGGAATGGTGATTTGCCAGGGGCAACTCGATTCGGTTGTTCCGCTCGAGCCGGCAGCGATGCCCGGCCGCGTCGTCGTTCAGTGGGACAAAGAAGACTGTGCCGATTTGGGAATTATCAAAGTCGATTTGCTTGGACTCGGCATGCTGGCCGCGATTGAAGAATGCCTGCCGTTGATTCGCGATCATTATCACGAAGAAGTCGATCTAGCTCATCTGCCTCAGGATGATCCGGCAGTGTATGCCGCGCTCGCGAAAGCCGACACGATCGGGTTGTTTCAGGTTGAGAGCCGCGCACAGATGTCATGTCTTCCGCGGCTGCGGCCTCAAAAGTTTTACGACATCGTAGTGCAGGTGGCGATCATCCGGCCGGGCCCGATCGTGGGCAACATGGTTCATCCTTATTTGAATCGCCGGCTCGGCCGCGAAGAAGCGACGTGCCTGCATCCGTCGCTTGAACCGGTTTTGAAACGCACACTCGGAGTGCCGCTGTTCCAGGAACAGTTGCTGCGAATCGCGATGATCTGCGCGAACTTCACCGGAGGTGAAGCCGAAGAGTTGCGCCGCGCGATGGGATTCAAGCGATCGGAAGCGCGCATGCGCGAAATCGAAATCAAGCTTCGCCGCGGAATGGAACAAAACGGGATCAACGGCGAGACTCAGGATAAAATCGTGCAGGCGATCACTTCATTCGCGCTGTATGGATTCCCCGAATCTCACGCCGCGAGCTTCGCGTTGATCGCATACGCGAGCGCGTATTTGAAATGTCATTACCTGGCGGCATTCACAGCAGCGATTCTCAACAATCAGCCGATGGGTTTTTATCAACCGGCAACGGTCATTAAAGATGCACAGCGGCATGGTCTGAAGGTCGAGCCCATCGACGTCACTCGTTCGGATTGGGGTTGCACGATAGAAGCGGGGGATGGGGGATGGGGGTTGGGGGATGGGGACGAGTTGGGGGTTGGGGGCTGGGGGCTGGGGGCTGGGGGTCAGGGGTTGGGGGTTGGGGATCGGATTGCGGAAGCGAGTATGCCGTATTCATCTGCCGACACAAGTCCACTAACCCCCTATTCTTCTACTGACCCCCGACACCCGACACCCGACACCCGACACCCAACCCCCGCTATGCGGCTTGGCTTTCGTTATGTGAAGGGACTCCACGAAGAAGCGGCACGCGCGATTGTATGCGAACGCATGAAGCGGCCTTTTGAGGACGTCGACGATCTACACAATCGCGTACCCGAGCTTCGCAAGGATGAGTTGAGGAAGCTTGCCGAAGTCGGCGCGCTGAATTTCATCAAGGGTCACCCTCTGCGTTCCTCAGCGTCCTCCGCGGTTAAATTTTTCACCGCAGAGGGCGCAGAGGAACGCAGAGAAGAATCGCAACAGTCAGAAGTCCGCAATCGGCAATCTCTTCACCGTCGCAGCGCGCTCTGGCAAGTCGAACGCGCGGCTAGACCGGTAGGACCTTTGCTGAAAGAACAGAAGGATCAGAATTCCGATTCGCCGCTTCCGGCGATGACTATCGAAGAACGAGTGAACGCGGACTTTCGAGGCACCGGGCTTACAATAGGAAAGCACCCGCTCGCCTATCGACGAGAAGAGTTGAACAAGCTCGGAGTAAAACCCGCGATCGATCTGCATCAGATGCGCAACGGCGTTTGGGTGAGAGTCGCCGGGTGGGTGATCGTTCGCCAGCGCCCGGGAACCGCAAAAGGATTCATGTTTTTAAGCATGGAAGACGAGACCGGCATCGCCAACATAATCGTGACGCCTGACATCTTCGACCGCAATCGAGCAGTGCTTGTTAATCAGCCGCTGCTATTGATCGAAGGTCCGTTGCAGAATCAGGACAACGTGATTCACGTCCGGGCGCGCCGCATCGAGCCGCTGTCGTATGCGATTGCGGCCGCGGCTTCGCATGATTTTCATTGAACGATTTGTTCCCTCTGCGATGCTTGGCATACAATATTGGCACTTGGATAATACAACCATGAATACGATATCTCTAAAACTATCCAAAGACCTCGATGCAAAACTGGCGGCCGCCGCCAAACGACGCGGCACATCCAAATCAGCCGTTGTGCGCGCCGCTCTGAAGCAATATCTCGGGCGCAACGGCGCGGCATCTCCACAATCATTTGCCGTACTTGCCAAAGAGTTCATAGGGTCGGCCAAGGGTGGTCCTCCTGATCTGTCTTACAACAAGAAACATATGGAGGGATACGGACGAGAGTGAGGGGAAACGTCATCCTTGACACCGGCCCTTTGGTCGCAATCATCCACGGAGACGACCAGTACCATGCTTGGTCAACTGAACAGGTGGCTGAAATCGCTCCACCCTTATTAACGTGCGAGGCGGTCCTCTCAGAAGCCTATTTCCTACTCAAGGGCGTTCCGAATGGTCGACCATCATTGATTAGCCTGATCTTGAGTGGAATGGTACAGCTTCGGTTCAGCCTTACAGGGGAGATCGAACCCGTAACAAAGCTGCTCCACCGCTACGACAACGTTCCGATGTCATTTGCGGATGCTTGCCTTGTTCGAATGTCCGAACAAATCTCAGGTGCAACGTTGCTCACTACTGATAGCGACTTTTACGATCTATAGGAAACACGGGCGGCAAGTCATCCCCGTAATCATGCCCTCAAGGGTCCGCTAGCTGTTGCTAGATGCCGAAAGGAGTAGGGAGCGAATGGCAAGCGATAAATTCATCCGGTGGCAGGGCTACACGATCGCACAGCTTACACTTGATCCGCGTTTCATCTTCGACGGTGCGAATAGATGACCACTCAAATCGACATCGACCGCGTAGCAGCCCGCATCGCCGAGTTACGGCAAAAACTCGAATACCACAACTACCTTTACTACGTTAAAGACGACCCGGAGATTTCGGACGCCGAATACGACCGGATGTTTCGCGAGTTGCTCGAACTCGAAACCGCGCATCCCGAACTCGCGTCTCCCGATTCTCCAACTCAACGCGTCGGAGGCGAACCGCTCGAGCGATTCACGAAAGTCCAACACCACGCACCGATGCTCTCATTGGCGAATGCATTCAGCGAAGACGAGCTGCGCGCGTTCAATCGCCGCGTGTCCGGTTTGCTCGAACGCGACGACGTCGCTTACGTCACAGAGTTGAAGATCGACGGCGTCGCGATGGCGCTGACTTATCAAAACGGTCAATTCGTTCGCGGCGCAACTCGCGGCAACGGCGTCGTCGGCGAAGACGTGACCGCGAACCTGAAAACGGTCAAGCAAATTCCGTTGCGATTGAAAGCCGGCGGCGAACGGATTGCGGAACTTGAAGTGCGCGGCGAAGTCTACTTCCCGCTCTCGGCTTTCAACGCGCTCAACGAAGAACGCGCCGACCAGGGGCTATCGCAATTCGCCAACCCCCGCAACGCGGCCGCGGGCGGCATTCGCCAACTGGATCCAAAGGTTTCGAGATCTCGCGCGCTTTCGTTTTTCGGATACGCGATCGGCTACATCGAGGGCTTCGAGCTTAAAACTCAGAAGGAAACTCTGGAGACGCTTCAGGGATGGGGCTTCCCCGTAAACACGAACTATCGCTGGCACGACTCGATCGAAGGCGTCCTCAAGTTTTGCGAAGGTTGGGCGCCAAAGCGCGAATCGCTCGACTACGAAATTGATGGAGTGGTGGTCAAGGTTGACGATCTCGAAGATCAACGAATCCTCGGCACCGTCAGCCGCGATCCGCGTTGGGCGATAGCTTACAAATTCCCGGGACAGGTTGCGACCACACGCCTGAAAGACATCGGAGTTAACGTCGGACGCACCGGATCAATGAACCCGTACGCGATTCTCGAACCGGTGAAACTTGGCGGCGTGACGATCAAGCTTGCGACTCTACACAACGAAGACGACATACGAAGGAAAGACATTCGCATCGGCGACATGGTTGTGGTCAAACGCGCGGGCGACGTGATCCCTCAAGTCGTTGGCCCGGTGCTCGAACAACGCACGGGCAAAGAAAAGGTCTTTCGCTATCCAACCAAATGTCCGTCGTGCGGAAAGCCTGTCGTTCACGAAGAAGGCGAAGCGATGGCCTACTGCGTCAACCGCGAATGCCCGGCGCAGATATTCGAATCGCTGAATCACTTCGTGAGCCGCGGCGCGATGGACATCCGAGGGCTCGGCCCGTCGACTATCGCGAAACTGCTCGAGCCTGGATACATCAAAAATGCCGCCGACATCTATTCGCTGACTGACAAACAACTCGCCGAGCTTCCCGGATTCAAAGACAAGTCGATTCGCAATCTCAAGTCTGCCATTGAAGACAGCAAGACGCGTCCATTCGAAAGTGTCCTGTTCGCGTTGGGAATTCGCCACATCGGCGAGGGCGTGGCCGCGCTCCTGACTCAGAACCTTCACGACATCGACGGCTTGATGAACGCGACCGAAGAAGACATTTCTGCGGTCATGGGAATCGGTCCTCGCATAGCCAAAAGCGTCTATGACTACTTCAAAGATTCGAGGAATAGAAAGCTGGTTGAACGGCTGCGCGCGGCCGGGCTGAAGATGGAACGCGAGCAACGCGCCGTAAAGAGTGGGCCGCTTCTGGGCAAGAGCTTCATCATCACCGGCAAACTCGAAACGATGCCTCGCAGCGCAGCCGAAAAATGGATCGAAGAGCGCGGCGGCTCGGTGCTGGCTTCCGTTTCCAAGAAGCTGGACTACCTGGTCGTGGGCGAGGACCCCGGTTCGAAGCTGGCCAAGGCTCGCAAACTTGGCGTTACTGAAATCACAGAGAAAAAATTGTTGGAGCTGGGAAGCGAATGAGAGACTCGTTATTTTCGATGTGCCGAACCCCGGACGTATTTCGAAAAGGCGTCGGGCTTTCCTGGCGGCGCTATTTCAAACTCGAAAGTCAGACGTCCGTCATTGGGCTTGTAGTAGGTGAAACGAAATCGAGGCGCGGACGCGGAAGGCTCGCTGGTAAGCACAAGCCTGGTATTGTCGTTTGAAAATGCGACTGCGTAGTTGATGACGTGGCCCTCATTGTCAAAGTAAATCGCACGCGTGACGTTGCTCGCGGTCTCCTGATAGACGATCATCAAATCGGTGTGCGAGTACGCAGGTTTGTCTTTGGTCCCGGGATAATTGGCGTAATTTTTGCGGACGAGAATCTTCTTTTCGAGATCGAAACTGAATGAAAAGCCTCCGGTTGCTTCGCCGGGTTTGCCCGAGCCTTCGCCGATCCACTCACCCAATAAAAAGCGAAACGGATCCCAACTCAATTCATTCGATTGCTGAGCACGAGCAGGCGCGATCAGGAGAAAGATACACGCAAGGAGAAGCGCAGTTTTGATCATGCGAAAACGTGATGAGCTACTCAGGACAAAGTTGTCGCCTGAAAGCGAGCTTCTCTTTCATCCAAAGACACGGGCTTGCGGCGCTCGACGTGAATTCGAAGACCGCCCAACAAATTCGCGCACGTTGGGATCGACAGTGCATCCGAGCGCGACCATTCCTCGTTCTCTTTGCCGAGTTCCAACACAAGCGACGCCGAGGACCGCGCATTCGGATCTCTGCTGATCACAAGCAAAGCGGTCGGTGTGTTCTCTATCGCCCGGCGAAATCGAAACCACCAACTCAGTGGAATCCGCCGAGACCGTCCGGGATCAACATCACCCAGGTCCACCCCCACCAGGCCGAAGCCGCCGCTCTGCAACAGAAGATCGGTAGCTTTGATCGCGTGATCGACGTTCGACGCGCATCGAATCCAGAGCAATTGATCGAAGGCCACGCCCGCAGGGGAAGCCGAGGTCGCGTCAAAAGAGTCGCTCGCATCGACAAGAGCACAGACTTCGCCACTTGTTGTCGACGCGGCCAGCACTGAATGAAGTAGCGTCGTCCGGCCCGATGACGCGGGTCCGAGGATTTCAGTGATGGCGCCTCGCGGAAGTCCACCGGCAATTCGATCAACCTCGGGAACGCCTGTGGACATCAACTCGGCGGCTTGTTTGTCGCGAAGCTTGAACGCAGAGCCGAACTGGCTAGCCAACGACTCGATCTCGTTTTTTGAATACGCGATTTTCACAACTCAAATCCAATGAATATCCGCGACCGCTTCAACGAATAATGAAGCTCAAGAACCGAGCGGCGCCCAATTTCAATCGCGCAAGCCGCGAGCGAGCACTCGCAAACACGCTGCGCTCTTCCATTTCCGCGAAGATCGAATACGCCACCGGCGTCACGATCAACGTCAGCAGCAAACACAAACTCTGCCCTCCAATGATCGTCACCGCAATAGCCGAGCGCTGCGCCGAGCCCGCTCCGATTCCGATCGCAGTCGGAATCAAACCGCCGATGATCGAGAACGTAGTCATAAGGATCGGTCTTAAGCGAACGTGATTCGCTTGAAGTATCGCTTCGCGAATTGGCAGCCCCTGGTCGCGCAGCTTGTTTGTGTAGTCCACCTGGAGAATTCCGTTTTTCTTCACGATGCCCAACAGCAGCAACACGCCAAGCGCGCTCCACAAATTCAGCGTCCGGCCCGTGAGCCACAACGAAAGCAACGCGAATGGGATCGACAACGGCAGCGACAACATAATCGTGAACGGATGGAGGAAGCTTTCGAATTGCGCCGCCAGCACCATGTACATGAAGATCGACGCGAGCAAAAACGCAATTATCAGATTCGTCGTTGTCTCTTCCAGAATCTTGACCGTTCCAAGAAACCGGAAGCTATAGTCCGGCGGCATGCCGACCTTCTTGATCTCGTCGCCCACAACACGCGCGGCCTGATCGAGCGGAAAGTCGGGCGCGTTGTTCGCATTCACCGATACCTGAAACTGCCGATTGAATCGCTCGATTCGCGAAGGCCCAAGTCCGTGCTCGATCGTGGCGAGATTGTCGAGACGAACCTGACCTACTTTACTCGAAGGAATCATCAGCCGTGCCAGCACCTCGCGATCACGCTGTTGTTCGGGCAACAACTGCAGCGTGACGTCGTACTGCTCGTCGCCTTCCTTGTAGGTTGAAATCTGATCTTCGCCCGAGATCATCAACCTCACGGCGCCCGCTACGTCGGCGGCTCGCACACCCAAATCGCTTGCACGCTGGCGATCGATCTTCACTTGCAGCTCGGGACTGTTAAGGCTCACGCTCGCTTCCACGTCGAGCAGCCCAGGAACGCTGCGCATGCGCGCCGCGACCTCTTTGGACAACTCCGCGGCCTTCTGAAAATCAGGTCCGAGAATCAGCGCCCGTACCGGAAAGTAAAGCTCACCGCCTCCGAGCGCCGATGGAATGATGACCTTGCTTCGCAGGTTTTTGTATTCGGCGGTGATCTTGCGGATCTTCGCTGCGACATCAAGGTTCGTGGCCTTACGCTGAGACACGTCGACAAGGCGGACGTAGATGTGGTTGTGACTCGAAATACCCTCGTGTATATACGGATTGACGAAATCGACCTCAGGAATCTGTTTGATCCGCTCGGCAACCTCGAGCGCCTGCTTGGCTGTGCCTTCGATCGACGTGCCCTCGGGCCAGTTCATCGAAACTTGAAACTCGCTCTGATCATCAGGCGGAATCCAATCGCGGCCAACCATGGCATTCAGTGGGAAGGTCAGCGCGAAAGTCACCAACGCAACGCCTACGATCACCATTCGATGACTCAACGACCAGCCGAGCAACCGTCCATAAGCGCGGTCCATCCACCCAAAGAAGCGAACGTCCTTCGACGTATGCTCCGGATGGGGGTTGGGGGTTGGGTGTTGGGGGTTAGCTGGGTCGCCGGCCGCATCGCCGCGACGCTTGTGCGCGAGCCGCTTGAGCATTCGCGAGCTCAGCATCGGTGTCAGCGTGAAGCTAACGAGCATCGACACCATAACCGCGAATGCCATAGTCCAGCCGAATTGATTCACATAGCGCCGCGCATAGCCGGTCATAAACGCAATCGGCACGAAGATGATCACCAGCGAAATGGTCGTCGCCACAACCGCGAGAGTGATTTCTTTTGTCGCTTCGATGGCCGCGCGCTTGGGCTCGTAATGCTTCTCCTCGATGTAACGCACGATGTTTTCGAGCACGACGATAGCATCGTCTATCACTATCCCGACTGCGAGCGTGAGAGCCAGCAGCGTCATATTGTTCAAGGTGAAATCCATCGCCTTGAGCAGCGTGAACGTTGCGATGATCGAAGTTGGGATCGCGACCGCGGCAATGATAACCGAGCGCAGATTGCGAATGAATAACAACACTACGAGGCTCGCCAGTAAGCTGCCGAACAGCAGATGCTCCTGAAGCGATGCAACCGAAGCGTTGATGAACACCGACTGATCGCGAATGATCCTCACGGTCACGCCTGGCGGAAGCGTCTTCTTGATCTGTTCGATTTTCTTTTTTACCGCGTCGATGATCTTTACGGTATTCGTGCCGGACTGTCTTCGCACGTCGAGCGAAACCGCCTGCTTGCCGTCGATCATGTTCCACGTGCGCGGCTCGGCGAAGCTGTCTTCCACGCGGCCCACGTCGCTCACGCGAATGGGCGTTCCTCCGACGTTTGAAACGATGATGTCGCCGAACTGGCTGATCGCATCGATTCGGCCGAGAGTTCGAATCCCAAGCTCTGAATCGCCGCGAACGATTCGGCCACCGGGAATCTCGACGTTCTCGCTTTGAATTGCATTTTGAAGCTGGCTGATTGTGATGTTGTGCGCGTTTAGTTTCTCGGCGTCGGCAAAGACTCGTATCTGCCGGTCACGTCCTCCGGTCATGCTGACTTCGCCGACGCCGTCGACCGTTTCGAGCACTCGCTTGATTTGTTTGTCGGCGATCTCGGTCGTCTCGCGAAGACTCTTGTCACCCGCGACCACGAGCGAGATAACTGGATCGGCGTCCGGATCGGCCTTCTGAATGATGGGCGGGAGGATATTGGGCGGCAGGTTTCGCATCGCGCCCGCGACTTTTTCGCGAACGTCCTGGGCGGCGCTTTCGATGTCCCGTTCGAGCAGAAACTTGCACGTGATTCGCGTGCTGCCTTCGGTCGATTGCGAGTTCAATTCGTCGAGGCCGCTGATCGTGCTGATCGCTTCTTCGAGCGGGAGGACTACCTGCGTTGTGACTTCCTCGGATGTCGCGCCCGGCAATCGAACGTTTATGGTAACGGTAGCCGGATCGGCTTTGGGAAAGAGATCAACGCCCAGATCGCGGAACGAGAACACGCCCAGCACGACCAGAAATGTGATAAGCATGACCGCGAATACGGGCCGCTTTACGCATAATTCCGCAAGTGTCATCTGAGAACCCTGTAGGCGCTAACTTCCAATTCAGTTGGCTCCGCTCTGCGCGAGCAAAGAACCTATCGTCTTCTTTGTCTCATCATCAGCAAAGACTTCTTTGAGTGCTTTCTTGAATTCATTTGAGTTCTTTGCCCTGAGAGTTTGCTGTTTCGACGAACCGTTCCGCGATCGGCTCGCCTTTATGGTTGCCGGATACAACTTCGTAGCATCGTGCTCAACCTCGAGTAGAGCATGGCGATAAAAGTTTAGCGCTGGCGCAACTAGGAACAAAGTGTGACGCAAAAAACGCTGGTAATCGCTTGTACCAGTCTCGACCTCAGCTTCGATCAGATTCCTGGTTCTGCGGCCAAGCAGCGACGCCTGCTGTTTTAGAATCGTGATCGGTGGAACTTCTCCTTCGCCAGCGGCGATATCCTCAGGCCACAAATCGTCAGTTCGCTTCTTTTTTACGCGCTCAGCGAGACTCATCTTACGACTGCTTTTGTTAGTCATGAACGAAACTCCCTTCCTCACGTTGTCAGGGCAAATAGTAACGGAAGATGATCCGAGAGGCGAGATTGAGCCGGGATGCCGGTCTTTCCCACAAGCTTTGTTTCGCCACACTCGGTTAAGACGCGCAGGCTCTTATCGTCGAAGGAGTCCAACAGATCCGGTCGGATCAACACTTGATCATGGATGTGCCAGAAGTATTCAATAAAAGAGGTTCCTGGCCGATAGTAGGTCCCTGGCGGCCCCTCCGTCGTATCCCCAAAGCGGCCCCACATGGGATTGTAAAAGAAGCTACGAGACGCCTCCTTCCTTACCATTCGTCTTTGTCTTCTAGCGATAGTACGGGTCATTACCGCGTGGAATCCGTTTGCCCCGACAACTCCTCTGTCGAACGGATTCATGTTCAAATCGCCCACCAGCACTGTCTTCGAGATACCCAGCTCTCTCTCCACCTCACTAATTTTCGCGGCCATCCGAGATGCTATCTCCGAAGGATCTTCATTCCCGAATAATTTGCTTGGCAAGTGTGTAGCCGCGAGAAGGATCTCTGACTTCCGCGGAAGGCGCAGTTGCCTAATGGTGAGGTAAAAGTCGCTGTGCGCGGTTCGAGTGTATTCCCTTGGGAACCGCGTGTAGATCACAACCCTGGTTCTCTGATCATCAGTAAGGTGAAACAGTGTCTCGGCTACGGAATTGAGATCGATAAGGATCGCAACAGGATCGGGACACTCTGCGAGAATCACAACCTCGACTTCATGGTGTTCAACGATCTTCGAGAGGATTGCGCCCACCGGGTTCTTCTTGATATTCCAGAAAAGGAATTTCATCTGACAACCCTCCAAAGCGTCGCCGACTCGTCTTCACCGTTTGGGTTTGTCCGTGACAGTGCGGGGCCTACCTACTGAGCGATCTCCACCAACGCGCCTTCTTTCAACTCCTGGCCCTTCGTTGCTACTGCGATGCGGTCGCCTTGTGTGAGCCCTTCAAGGATCTCGACCTCACTGCCGGAGCGCTCTCCGATTTTCACTTCTTTCTCCTTCACCGTGTTGCCGTCGATCACAAACACCTTGTAAACACCATAGACGTACAGCAGCGCATCTTCCGGAACAAAAAGAGAATCGACGACAAAGCTGGAAGGAATCGTCGCTTTGACAAAAAAGCCAGGTTTGAGGAGAGCTTCGTGGTTGACGATCAGCGCTTCGACTTCGAATGCACGAGTCTGTTGATCGACTGAAGGGTTGATGCGCGAGATCTTCCCGGTGAATGAACGGCCGGGATATGCTTCGACCGTTACGGTGACTTCCTGCCCGGTCTTTACCCACGCGGCCATCTTCTCAGGGACTCGCAGCCGCACTCGCATCGGATCGACGTTGACGATCACCATCACCGGAGTTTGAACTTTCAGGTACTGCCCCTGAGTGACCGAGCGCTCCCTGATCTGTCCGGCGAACGGCGCGCGAATGATTGAGTCACCGACCTTCTTCTGTGCGAGCGCCGCGGCCGCGCGTGACTGAGCCAGAGCGGCGCGCAGATTTTGAACACCCTGCACCGACAAGTCATAAGCCGCGCGCGCTGCATTGTTACGCGACTCAGCTTCGTCAAAGCTTTGCTTCGGCAACAGGCCCTGCTCGAAGAGCGTCTTAGCGCGTTCGTACTTTTGGCGGGCGTCCGCAAGATCGGCCGCGGCTTTTTTGACCTCCGCGGCTTCACGCACGTCCTTCACGTCCTCGACATTCTCAGGGAGTCCGAGTCTCGCCCTTGCCTGTTGGAGCGTCGCGCGTTGTTGATCGAGGGTCAACTGCAACTCGGTTGGAACGACCTTCACGATCGTCTGACCCGCCATAACATGATCGCCGACATCGACGAGGACTTGTTCGACGCGGCCTTCGACTTCCGAGCTCACCGTAACTTCGTCGAGCGGAAACAGCGAGCCTACCGACTCGACGTTGCGTCGGAGTTGCTTTTGCTCGACCGGTATCATCCGTACTGAGACTGGTCTTGCGGCCACATTGTCGACTTGTTTGCCCGAGGTTTTCGAGCAGGATTCCGCGACCACGATCAGGCTCAAAAGAGCAGCGCCCAGTAAAGCCTTCCACGCAGTTCTCGCCCTAAGATCGCCGTTCATTTAGTTCCTTCCTCAAATGATTGCGCTATATTTCGAGTCCAAAGATAATAGCCTAACTCCCCGCAGTTCGCGAAGCAGCGTTGCGCTTATTGCTACGTTCGAATGGGTCGGGCAGTTACGCGACTCGTCATCACCATCGTAAGCCGGTGGCTTGCGAGAATAGTCGGCATGAACTTAAGCTTTCTTCGATATGGCTGATGTATGGTGTTCGTTTTGCGGGGCTGGGATCGCGGATTCGGCAAAGTTCTGCCGCGCGTGTGGCCGAGCGTTGGACCCGTCCGAGCTAACAACTCGCAACCTCGAGACGGACAGCAGGTTTCAACATCCCACGGCTCACGTCCAGCAAGCTATCACCACTCCGGCTTATCTAGCGCCATCTCAAGTGCCTGCGGCGCCGTCTACCAATGATCTGGCAAAAAAGCCTCAAAGCCGCGCCCTTATCATCACCCTTGCGGCCCTGGTCGGCGTGTTGTTGTTCGCGCTGGCCATCGTCTTGTTCATGAGATTCGACAGCGGCGCTCCAACGCCTGACATACCGGTAGTGAGCATTCCGGTTCCGACTCCGCCGCCTGGCGCGCCTCCGCCACCGCCATCGCCACCGGTACTCGGTGATACTGCAATCCCGGACTCGCTCGCGTATCCCGGCGCGAAAACGGTGATGAATATAAACAGCGCACACGGTAAGAGTGTGCTTCAACTCCAGACCACCGACTCTCCGAGCAAAGTTGTCGCCTGGTACAAAGACAAGCTCAAGCCCACTCAGAACGTGGATCTGCCATTTGGAAACTCGATACTAAAGAACGGTGATACCACCGTGGTGATAACTGGAGTCGAGGATGGAACCACTATCCTCATATCAAGGGGAGAGAACTAGAGCCGGATGTTTGTAGTCCGGCCTTCAGGAGTCTGTCGGAAAAATAGTTTTTCTCTGCGTAATCTCAGCGCGCTCTGCGTCTCTGCGGTGAATTTGACCGACAAAAAAGCACCGCAGAGGCGCCGAGAACACAGGGGCCGCGCAGAGTTCTTTTTCCGACAGACTCCTTCAGGCGGAAGTTTGTCAGTCCAGGTTACGAACGTTGATCTCAGCTACGATCTGGCGATTAAACACTTCTCCGAAATTCGCGGCCGCAGTCGCAGCGACTTCTCGCAGATCAGCGTCGTATCCGAGCAATCTCGAAATAGAAGTCACTCCTTTATCGGTTATCCCGCACGGGACAATCATCTGAAAGAATTTCAAATCGGTGTTTACATTGAGCGCGAATCCGTGGCTGGTTATCCATCGCGCAATTCGGACTCCAATCGCTGCGATCTTTTCATTGCCAACCCAGACACCTGTAAGCCCCTCGATGCGCCCGCCTTTAATTCCGAAATCCGCAATCGTGCGAATCAATACTTCTTCGAGGTCGCGCACGTAGCGATGAACATCACAGCGATCAGGTTTGAGATTAATGATGGGATAACCGACGAGCTGACCGGGGCCGTGGTAGGTGACATCGCCGCCGCGACCGGTTTCGTGAACCTCTACTGAATTGGTTTGAAGCTGATCTTGATCCGCAAGAATATTGTTCGCATCGGCGCCGCGCCCGAGGGTAAAGACGTGAGGATGTTCCAGAAGCAGCAATTGCTCGGGAGCATCTCCTGATCGAAGGCGTTCTACGGCGAGTTCTTGCAGTCGGAGACCATCGTCGTAGGGAACGAGCCCTAGAAATGTGGCTTCACAGATTCGCCGGTTTTGTGAAAGTGATACCTCGTTACTAATCACGCCAACATTTGATCGCACGGGATCTCCACCCTAGAGTCGATCTCGCTCTTCGGGTTCCACGTCAGGTACCTTTGAGAGCAAGGAGTCAAACCGATCCCGTTTCGCGCGTCGCGCTCGCGAATCCAGATACTCGACCGTCAGAATACAGGATAGCTTTTCGGCGATAGCCAATACGGCTAGCTGTTCAGGCGTGCTGTTATCCTGCTCGGCAATTTCCTTTAGCTTCTCGTGAAGCGATTCAGGTATGTTGATCGTTATCGCGCTCATCTTGCTTCTCCGATCTCAACTAAGAACTCCTTCGGCCTTAGCACCTTGATGCCGAAAGTCTTCATTCCGTGAAAATCCTTTACATTGTGCGTCACGATTGCATCGACCCCGGCAGTGACCGCTAGTTCCGCAACGAAGTCATCACCAGGGTCTCTCGAGAGCGGTCTCCATAAATACCAAATATCATGTTTGATCCCGAAAAGACAGATGATGTCTAATAGCTCGTCAATCTCATCGAGAGTCCACTTGGCACCAAGCGTGGTGCCCTTTAGCGACGCCTCATATTCAAAAATGAGAGGAACAGAGAGATGAAAGTCGAACTTACCGGAAGCGATGAGAGAAAGTATGCGGAACGAGGCCCCTCGGCTTGACTTGAGAGATGATACCAGAACCGATGTATCGATCACTATGTTCCATTGCTTCACCTGAACTTCGCTCATGGTTTGCACATTCCGGGCGTGAGGCGAGAGGTATACGCAGCGCTTTATTGGCTAAAGCAGGCCTTCCCGTTCTAGCACACGGCGCACTTCTTCGAACCGGGCCGAGATATCGCTGCGCGGGAATTGGATCTGGGAAAGCCCCGCGATGTTTGAAAACGCTTCGCAGCCCTCTTCCAGCATCACGACGGCTCGGCGCGGGCCAAGCTGAGCTTGGAATAGACCTACTTCGTGTATAACGTTCTCGCGCGCGTGAAGGGTTTCGTCTCCGCGTTCCTCCTCACCGGTCATTATTAGAAAGGCGAAGGCAGCCCCGGCGAGCATCATTTGGAGTCGTTCGGATGTCGTAATACCTGCAACGGCTTCTCGATTGAACTCGTCCCAAGGAAGCCCGAGCCGCTCAAAGATGAGGTCCTTGAGTTCACGCCACAGCGGAGAGCGGCCGTGGCCGATGAAGATCCGCTTCCCGAGTAACGGAGTCTTCGTCGCCTCCAGCGAGATCTCGAGGTTCTCGATAAGCGCCGAAGATGCTCGATCCGGTCACTCAGTGTCGCCCGAAACTGGTCGTCCGTAAGGTCGTTGGGAATAGGCTGGAAATGATCGAGTTGTACTGAATTTCTTGCACCATAGATCGCTCCGAGTTCATCTCTCACGGCCCGTATCCACGGGTTCCATATACGGGGACTCCGATCAAAGCCCTTGGCCCGCAACAAGAGCGTTGTCCTGTCAAGCAATCGCCGCAGAACGACAATCGTTGGCACTTTCAGTTGAATTGGCACTTGGTTTGACGGAAGCATAACCTCATTATTACAAAAGTTCGCAACGACTACGAAGTATACTCCGCGGTCTCAATCACATCCCGAACAGTCGCAAGAAACTGATCCGCGACCGCGCCATCGATTATCCGATGATCGAAGCTCAGCCCAAACACGCCAATCTGTCTTATCGCAATCGCATCATCGATAACCACCGGCCGCTTCTTGATCACCCCCACGCCGAGAATCGCAACCTGAGGTTGATTGATAATCGGAGTCCCCGCCCAACCCCCGAACGATCCCGGATTGGTGATTGTAAAAGTCCCGCCTTGCACTTCATCCGGCTTGAGCTGTTTGGTTCGAGCGCGCTCGCCGAGATCATTCACCGCTCGCGCGATGCCAAGCAGCGATTTCTCATCCGCGCCTCGAATCACCGGAACGATTAAGCCCCAGTCCAACGCGACTGCAACGCCGATATTGACGTCCTGCTTGTAAACAATCTGATCGCCCCACAACGATGAATTCACGATCGGCCATTTCTTTATGCCTTCGATCACCGCCTTGATGATGAACGGCATGAAAGTCAGCTTCACGCCGTCACGCTCGAGGAAGTCACCCTTCATTTGATCGCGCAGCCTCGCCGTCTTTGTGAAGTCAACCTCCATAAACGAAGTAACGTGAGCCGAAATGTGGCGGCTTTCAACCATTCGCTCGGCGATGCGTCGGCGCATAACCGACATCGGTTCGATTTGAACGCGATCGCCTTCGGTGTAAGGCGCGGGGCCAACTTCAGCTTCGGCGGCGGCGGGCGCTCGCAAAGCTTGCGGGGCGCGAGGAGGCGCAGCGGCCGCGGTAGAAACGGCAGCAGTCGCGGGAGCGGCGGCCTTCTCGGATCCTTTATTCTCGATGAAGCTGAGGATATCCTGCTTGGTCACGCGCCCGCTGATACCCGTTCCATCGATTCGCGAGACATCGATGCCGTGTTCCTCCGCAATCTTGCGCACGAGCGGAGACGAGCGCGTTCGTCGCAAGTCTTCCTTCGAAGGAGCCTCGCCTTCAGCCGCGTCAGGTTGGATAGTCGGCGGAGCGGGTTTGCCTGCTGGCGGTGTCGCGGCGGCCTCAGTTGGCGGCGGCTCCGCAGGAGGCTTCGGTGGCGCGGCCGGTTTGTTTTCTGCCGGTTTGGCTTCTGCCGGTTTCGCTTCTTCCTTTGGTGGAGCGGCCGCCGGCTTCGCCTCGCCGCCGTTGATTACAGCGACGACAGTGTTGACGGCAACGGTCTGGCCTTCGGCGACTTTTATCTCTGAGAGCACTCCGGAGGATGGCGCGGGAATCTCCGCGTCCACCTTATCGGTTGAAATCTCAAACAGTGGTTCGTCGCGTTTCACCGAATCGCCAACCTGCTTGAGCCATTTGACGATTGTCCCTTCGGCGATGGATTCACCCATCTGCGGCATCTTCACTTCTTCACTCATAGTTCTCCAATCTGATTCGTGATGCGTGAAACGTGATGCGTGAACAGAAGTCGTTCCTTTCACGCATCACGTTTCACGCATCACTCTAGTACGCTGCGAGTGTCCGCGCCGCTTTCAACACATCATCCACTTGCGGCATGAAGAATTCTTCGAGAGGCGGCGCGTAAGGAACCGGCGTGTCGATCGAAGTCACGCGCATCACCGGTCCGTCCAAATACTCAAACGCCTCTTCGTTTATGACGGCGGTCAATTCGCCGGCCATCCCGCCGGTGCGTGTGGCTTCGTGAAGGATGATGACCTTATTCGTTTTCTTCACCGACTCAACGATGGCTTCTCGATCAAACGGCTGAAGAGTTCGCAAGTCGATGACTTCAGTGTCCACGCCCTCTTCCTTCAATTTCTCAGCCGCATCGAGCGCCGTGTAGACCATCGCTCCATAAGTAATGATTGAAAGATCGCGCCCCTCGCGGCGAATCGCGGCTTTGCCAATCGGCACAATGTAGTCGTCGCCGGGCACTTCCTGTTTGATCTTCGGATTCCGATATAGAAACTTGTGTTCGAAGAAAATCACCGGGTCTTCATCGCGAATCGCGGCTTTGATCAAGCCCTTAGCGTCGTACGGCGTCGACGGCTCGACCATCTTCAATCCCGGTGTGTTGAGAAAAAAGGATTCGACGTTTTGCGAATGAAACGGCCCGCCATGAACGCCGCCGCCGCTTGGGCCTCGAACGACCATCGGGATGCCGATGCCCTGGCGATAGCGGCTGGTGGCGGCGTAGTTCCTTAGCATATCGAAGCAGCACGAAATGAAATCGATAAACTGCATCTCGGCCACCGGGCGCATTCCCATCATCGCCGCGCCGCAAGCGGCTCCGATTATCGCGGATTCGGAGATGGGCGTATCGATCACGCGCCCGTCGCCGAAGCGATCGAGAAAGCCTTCGGTGACTTTGAACGCGCCCCCGTAGACGCCGATGTCTTCGCCGAGAAGAAAGACGCGCTCGTCGCGCTCCATCTCTTCCCAGATTCCCTGCCGTATCGCTTCGAGTAGTGTTATGGATGCCATATTGAGTCCGTGATGCGTGAAATGTGATGCGTGAACCGTGATGCGTGAACCGTGATGCGTGACAGCCCGGATCACGAATCAGTTTCCTGTCATTCCTCGCTCCCAACTACGAGCGACTTATCTTTGACGTCGCTGGCGTAAACTCCGCCGAGCGCATCCTCCGGCGCGGGAGACGGCTGGCTTTCCGCCCACTCGAGATCTTCGTCCAACACCGCTGCGACGCGTTTTACTACATCATCAATCTCTGCGCCGCTGGCGACTTTGTTTTCCTTTAACTGCTTCTCGAATTGAGCGATCGGGTCTCGCTTGCGCCACTGTTCGAGCACTTCCTTGGCGACGTAAGATTGATTGTCGTGAGCAGCGTGGCCGCGCATGCGAAATGTTTTTGCTTCGATAAAAGTCGGGCCTCCACCTTCGCGAGCTCGATCAACCGCGCGCTCGGCCGAGCGATACACCGCGACAACGTCATTGCCGTCCACGATCTCGCTTGGCATTCCGTAAGCCTTGGCGCGATCAGCCAAATTGAGAATCCTCATCTGCTTCGTTGTCGGCGTCGTGTACGCGTAAGAGTTATTCTCGCCCACGATCACCAGCGGCAGGTTCTGAACCGACGCGAAGTTTGCAGCTTCGTGAAAGGCTCCGGTGCTCGTGCCCCCATCGCCGATGTAAACCATTCCAACGGATTTCTTCTTCTGCATTCGAAGCGCGAGCACCACTCCGTTCATAACCGACACGAGAGATCCAAGCGGGCTGATCGTCCCGATGAATCCTCGATTGAGATCGGTGATGTGAAGGTTCTGATCCCGGCCCCGTGAAAGCGAAGTAGCCCGCCACAAATAATTCGCGAAGACTTCGCGCGGCAATGCACCAATCACGAGCAACGCACCCAGGTCGCGCGTCAGCGGAGAGAGAATATCGCCTTGTTTTCTGTCGAGCGCGTAAGCGGAACCGACGGCCGTTCCTTCCTGACCGAGGCTGCGAAAGAGTCCGCCGACGATCTTGCCCTGCTTGAATAGATTATCGAGCCTGTCCTCGAGCGACCGAGTCAGGTGCATGAAGTAGAGCAAATCGAGGTGTTGGGTTTTGTCTAGTTCCATATGTGCGGTTTCTGGTTGCTGGTTTCTGGTCTCTAGTTTTCCGAACCAGAAACCAAAAACTAGAAACCAGAAACTCCGTTAGATGTGGATCACCATTCCGTGCGCGTCTTCGAAGGCTTCGTGCATGCTTTCTGAAACGGTTGGGTGCGCGTGCATTGTGTTGATCAACTCTTCGACCGTGGATTCCATCTGCAAGGCGACGCACGCTTCCGCTATCAACTCAGTTGCGTGCGGGCCGATCAAGTGCACGCCCAACAACTCGTCGTAGCGAGCGTCGCTCACAACCTTCACCATGCCTTCCGCCGCTCCGAGGATCTGAGACTTTGCGATTACTGGAATCGGAAAGTGACCGACCTTGACATCATAGCCGCGCTCGCGCGCTTTCGCTTCTGTGAGGCCGGCGCTTGCAACCTCGGGCTGGCAATACGTGCAGCCCGGCACGCGGTCGTAGTTGATCGGGCGCGGATTCTTGCCGGCTATTGTTTCAACGGCGAGTATCCCTTCGGCTGAGGCCACGTGCGCAAGCCACGGCGTCGGAATCACGTCCCCGATCGCATAGACGTTCGGCTCGGCGGTGCGCATGTGATCGTCGATCTTGATGTAGCCCTTCTCCAATTCGACTCGCGTGTTTTCAAGTCCCAGTCCGTCAGTGAAGGCGCGCCGCCCAACCGCAACCAAAAACTTTTCCGCGGTGAACTCACGGTCCTCATCACCGATGCGCGCAGTAACTTTCACGATCCCGTCTTCCACGACGGCTGATTGAAAGTTTGCGCTGGTGAAGGCCTTGATTCCCTGCTTCTTGAATGATTTTGCAAGCTCTCCGCTGATCTCTTCGTCCTCGATTGGTAACAGCCTCGGCAACAATTCGAGAATCGTCACATCGGTTCCGAAGCGCGCGAACATCGAGGCGAACTCGACGCCGACCGCTCCCGCGCCGAGCACCACAAGCGATTTCGGTACTTCTTTCAGCTCCAGTATCTCGTCGCTCGTGATGATGTGCTCGCCGTCGATCGGCAAGGTGGGAAACGAACGCGGAACCGAGCCCGTTGCGATGATGATGTTCTTTGTATCAACAGTCTGACTGGCGCCGTCAGCGCCGGTAACCGTTATTCGACCCGGGCCGTCGATATGAGCCGAGCCCGTAAGGACCTGCACTTTGTTCTTGCGCATCAGAAAGTCGACACCTTTGGACAGCTTGGTAACGACTTTACCTTTGCGCTTCTGGGCCTGGTCGAAATCGAGCGAGATGCCTGTCGCGATGATGCCATGTTCTTTCGCGTGTTTGAACTCGTCAAACAGATCGGCGGTGTGCAGCAGGGCCTTGGTCGGAATGCATCCCCGGAGGAGGCAAGTGCCGCCGAGGTTCTTGTCTTTTTCAATTATTGCGGTCTTGAGCCCTAACTGACCTGCTCGAACCGCGGCAACGTATCCGCCGGGTCCCGCTCCGATGATTGTTACGTCAAACACTTCAGTGGATGAACTCAATTGAGCTGGCTCCTTGCGCCGGCACTACTCCAGCGCGATTTTGACTTCGTCTCCTTCGACCTTAACCTCAAAACTCTCGACCCTTGCCAATGAATTCATCGGCGACGTCCCGCTGGCCAGACCATAGACCCATCCATGCCAGGGGCATTGGACCGTCAGGCTATTCTGATCGACGAAGCCTTCGCCGAGGGGTCCGCCGCGATGAGCGCAAATATTGTCGAGCGCATAAAACTGACCGTTGGCATTGAACAAGGCTATGGACCGTCCGTCGATCTCGACGACGATTGCGCGCCCGGGCGGGAGGTCGCTTGTGTTCACAACCTTCACAAACTCGGACATCGCAAACTCCCGTCGTTGTTCGGCTCGCGTCGATTTCTAAGTGAGTGGTCGATCTCTATCAACATTATTGTTGTACCGAGAACCCAGCATCTTAGCAACCGGCAAAAGGCGCTTTCAAGTTGCATTGCGTGGCCCACACTCGTGAAACAGTTGTTGCGAAATCTTCGTTTCAAGCATCAGACCGGTGCGGCCTTACGTCGATAATAGCGTAAGGCTCACTGAAGGTGAGAAGACGGCCCAATCAGGGCAATCACAGTCGAGTGTGTTGAACCGGAGTTAGGAGGTAAGCAGTGATGGCAGCGACGGTTAGAAGTCACATCGCGCCAGAGAATCTGAGGTTGATCCTTTTGGCTTACGGAATGAATCATTCCTACCGCGTGCTCGGCCTCGAAGAGATAACGCAGGCGATACCGCACGTGAAACGAGATGAAGTGTCTGAAGTGCTTGAGGGCCTCGCGCATGATGGGTTAGTGACAAGGTTTTCAGGACGATACTGCTTTAATAAATCAATTCCCACGGAACTCAGGCACAACATCGAGCAGCTCATTACGCCGAGCGGCACAATCCGAAGGATTGCTTAGGTGAGGGCGAGGTTGAGTTCCTCACCGGGCTGTAAAATGAGTCTCTAGAATTCTGATTCGGCTGCGGGTTCCGATCCGCGCCAGGGCGGGTTACGGCCGCTTGTCGACCACCACGCGGTGATCCAGATTAGCCACGCGCCAGCCCGTCGCGAAAATCATGCGGTCGATCCGTTCCATCTTCTCGAAGTCGATCTTCTCAACCACATCGCTCGGCTTGTGATAGTCGCGGTGCACTCCAGTGAAGTAAAAAATAATCGGCACGCCGTGCTTGGCGTAGTTGTAGTGATCGGAGCGATAGTAGAAACGCTCGGGATGATTCTCGTCGTTGTAAGTGTAGTCGAACTTCATCCGCGCCGTTTCGAGGTTGGTCTGCTCGTTTAGCTTGTTGAGTTCCGTTGAAAGCTTGTCCGCCCCTATGATGTAAATCGAATCCTTATCGGTTAATCGCGCGTCGAGCGGATCATCGTCCCCCGCAGGACGGCTGCGCCCAACCATATCGATGTTGAAGTCCGCGACCAGCTTCGCCAGCGGCACAACCGGATCGTAGTCCGTGTTGTATTCAGAGCCGTAGAGGCCAAGCTCTTCGCCGGTGTGAAAGACTATCAGCAATGAACGGCGCGGCCGCGGGCCTACCGAGAACGCCTGCGCTATCTCCAGCACAGACACCGTACCCGAACCATCATCGTCGGCGCCGTGATAGACCTCTCCCTTCTCGCTTGTTTTCAAGTGATCGTAATGTGCGCTGAAAACGACATACTCGTCCTTAAGTTTCGGGTCGGCGCCGTCGAGTATCCCAACAACGTTTTGCGCAGGAGGCGCGTCCTTTATATCGACCTGGAGCTTCACCTCCGCAGTCGCCGGAATTTCTGCCGGCGCTACCTTGAGCGGAACCGACGTGAGATCCGAACTCTCTTTGCCCATCGCCTTCGCGAGCGCCCTTATCAACTCCGGTCCGGCGGTGATCTCTGGCAGAGTCTTGCCCGAAGCGGTCGGTTTCGGAGGCAGGCTCATTTGCTGTTGGCTCGCGAGAAACGCCCTGGTCTGATCCCACCCGAGCAACGTCTGAGCATCAGCGAGCCTGATGATTCCCGCCGCCCCGTGCGCGGCCGCCGCAGATGGTCCCTGCTCTTGATCCGTCAGCCGGATGCTCTTGAGCGATTCGGGCTGGCCGTTCCCTATTACCACAATCTTGCCGCTTACGTTGATGCCCGAGTAGTCATCGTGCTTGTTCTTTGGAGACGAGATTCCGTATCCAGCAAACACCAGGCCGCCGTTGATATTGATATTTGCAGGAATTTCGGCGATGAATGCATCCAGGTATTTGAAATCGCGCTTCTCGCTGGCGCTGGTGATCGTTGTCCGGCTCAACCCCGGATCGACCGCGCGATAGCTCAGCGGAACCGGTTGAAAGAACGAGCCGTTCAGCCCCGCCCCGCGATAACCATACGACTCGAGTTCCGACGCTAGATAACGCGCGGCTATTCGATTCGAACTACTGAACGTGTAACGCCCGCCCAATTCATCCGATGCTAAAAAGCTCAAATGCTTTTTGAGATCCCGCACGGTGATGCTTGACGTTGCCTCGCCCGCCGGAAGTGGCAGGCTCGCGGCGCCAACCGCCGACGACATCATTAAAGCGGCGAGCATCAACAAGGCGAGCGCGCTGCGAATCGAGTTTCGGTGATTCATCAATCTCCCTCTTTCTTAATTACGTTACCGGTCTCGTCGACCGGGCCGACTGCTACCGTGGTCAAGCTCATCGGATCAATGTGCTTGCGCGCTACGCGCGAAATATCTTCAACGGTCACTGCGCGAATGAGGTCAGGGTAGCGCTCCAGATAGTCGAACCCCAGACCGTAAACCTCGGCGTCGATCAGAAAGTCCGCGATTTGCGCGTTCTTCTGAAAACGAAACACGAAGCTGCCGGTGAGATACAGCTTTGCGACTTCAAGCTCCTCGGCCGTAACCGGCTCGTCGACGATGCGCTGGATCTCAGAACGCAAGCCCGCGATCGCCCGCCCAAGATTCGCCGGCGCCGTGCCGATGAAAGCTATGAAGCGGCCCGGGTCCAGTGTCGCACTCGAAGTGATCGTGCTGAAAGTGCTGTATGCGAGTCCCTGTTCGTCGCGCAGCACTCGCGGGATTCGCGAGGTAAATCCGGGACTCGACCCAAGTATCGTGTCCATCACCAACAGGGAATAGAAATCGGAATTGCGGCGCTCGATGCCGACGTGCCCGATGAATATGTTTACTTGTTCCTTAGACACGGTGACGAATCGCGCGATTGGCGCAGTCTGCCGTTCAGGCTTGATTACGGTTGGACGCTCGAACTCGGCACGTTCCCAGCTTCCGAACAGACTTGTGACTCTTGCTTTGATCTCGCCTTTGTCGATATCGCCAACGATAGCGATGATCGTGTTATTGGGAACGTAGAAGCGCCCGTAGAACCCTTCAATGTCCGCGCGGATCAGCGCATTGACTGTTCGATCGTAACCTACCGAAGGCCTGTGGAGCGGCGCCGCCCCGAAGACAATTTCGTTAAACACATCTGAAGCCTGAATCCGCGGCTCGTCGAGTCTGGACTTGAGTTGCGCCACGCGGCGCGCGATTTCCTGTTGTACCTTGTCATCCGGGAACGTGGCGTTCAACAGCAGGTCCGAGGCGATCTCCAAACCAAGCTGCGTATCCCTGGAAAGCAACGTCACCACCACGCCGCTGGATTGGTATTCGCCAAAGGTCGCAAGGTGCCCGCCCACCGCTTCGACGGTTTCAGCAATTTGTTGCGAAGTCCGCGTTGTTGTCCCGCTATCGAGCAGCGCACCGGTCAGCGAAGCTAACCCGGCCTTGTGGTCCATCTCGAACCGCGAGCCGGCAAGTACCATTCCGTTTATTGAAACAGAGGGAGTCGAGTGATTCTCCGAAAGCAGAAGAACCAGGCCGTTTGGAAGCGCGACTCGCTCGACATCAAGCTGTGGGTGTGCGACTCGCTTATGACTATGCTGCACGATCGCGCTCCTCATCCGGCTCTCGATCATTTCTCAAATAGCCAACCGTTCGATTATCGCCGGTGAAGTATTTCCTGGCGACTTGCGCTACGTCGTCGACGGTGACCGCCGAGATTCGTTCAAGAAGCGTGTCGAGATAGTGATATCCCCGTGAATCCGCGGGCACGCGATCATCAAAAGCGATGGTCTCGAACTGGCCAAGCAGCGACGCCTGTTGCAGCGGCTCTTCGCTGCTGAGCACAAGCGAGGCCTCGATCTGCCGCTTTGCCTTCTCGATATCGGCGAGCGACAGTTTCGCTTGCTTGAGCGCCTCGATTTCGTCGTAGATTGCGCGCTCGACTTCAGCGAGCGTGAAGCCGGGTTTCAGTTCGGCTTGAAAGTAGAATAACGGCGAATCGGCATGATCGTGATAGCTCGCATCGACTCTCGTGACCGATTGATCCCGCTCGATTAGCCTCTGATAGAGCCGCGAGGACTTGCCGGTTGACAGCAGAACTTCCGCGACCTTCAGCGGATATGATTCCGCGTCCGCGACTGGCGGAACGTGATAGCCGATCAGCAGTCGTTCAACCGGCGTATGCTTTTTGACAACCAGACGCTTTTCGCCACGCTGTTGCGGTTCGACAATCTTCAAAGGCATCGGGATCGGGCCGGGCGGAATGGGACCGAATAGCTCTTCGACTTTCTGAAGCGTTTCGCCAGTGTCGAAATCGCCGACGATCACCAGAGTCGCGTTGCGCGGGTGATACCATTTATCGTAGTAGGCCTTCATATCGGCTCCGGAAGCCGATTCCAGGTCATCGAGCCATCCGACAGTTGGCCAATGATAAGGATGCTGGCGAAAGGCCGCGGCCCAAACTTCATTCTCAAGCGCCTCCCACGGACCATCGAGCCCGATCCTTAGCTCCTCCTCAACCACCTGCTTCTCCGCGGCAAATTCATCCTCGGCAAATGTCGTATTGCGCATTCGATTCGATTCAATCTCGAGCGCCGCGAGCCACCGGTCCGAAGCAAACATGAAATAGTAAGCCGTAAAGTCCAGCCACGTGAACGCATTGTTCGCGCCGCCGTTCAAGTGCGTGATCAGGTCGATATCGCCCTTCTTATATCGATCAGTGCCTTTGAAGAGCATGTGCTCGAGGAAGTGTGACTTGCCAGTCTGTCCGAGTTCCTCGTTTCGCGAGCCAACCCGGTACCAGATCATCGTCGCGACCAGCGCCTTATCGTGCAGCTCCTTCGTCAAAACGGTGAGCCCGTTCGAAAGAACCAGTTTTTTCACCCCACGAGTTATGAACGAGTTGGACTGGACGAGGCCGTGTTTACTCGGGCGGGGACTGGTCAGTGTGGTCATATGATTCTTATGAAAACCTCGAACTCATTACGATGAGTCAAAATTCTAGAGGGGCGAAAGAAGAGGTGTCAAACGACCGTCATTTTTATCCGGAATGACGACTCACTCAAAACAAAGAAGCGACGAGGCAAATCCGGCGTCTTGTAGAAATGCGCTCAGGACTTGATTTCTCGTCTTTCGCTGTAGATACTTGAGCGTGCTGTTGGATACTAACCCTTTGGTCTTAGCATCATTTGAAGTGACGTTGCATCTCGCTTATTGAACTTCGAGTGTTGAACACACGCTAATAAAATCGCGAAACAGCCGCTGCCGCGGCGCACAGGAGAAAGATGACTAAGGCAGAACTAGTTGAAGAAGTGGCTCGCGCCGCTGAATTAAACAAGCGCGACGCCGAGGTCATTGTCGAAACTGTCTTCGACTCGATAATCGGCGCCCTGCACAAAGGCGACAAAGTTGAGCTCCGAGGCTTCGGCAGTTTCCGAACGCGCGAACGAGGACCGCGCCGCGGGCGCAATCCCAAGACCGGAGAGCCCGTCGATGTCCCGGCCAAACGTGTTCCGTACTTCAAGCCAGGCAAAGAGCTGAAAGAATACTTCACCGAGAAACCAGGCGCGCCTGAAGCTGCAACTGCTCCCGAACCCGCGCCCGCAAGCGTTCCACCCACGGTCACGCCTGACAGCGCCGGCTCCGCTCCCGCTGACAGCGGTCAGCCGACAGGCGAAGGTCACGAAGGCGGCGGCTCCGCGAGCGGTTCGGGGTTCTAAGCGAGAAACGTGATTCGCTGACGGCACCTCGTTAATTGACTGATGCAGGCGAGTAATTACCTCGCCTGCAAAGTATCGACAGGGTTCGATTGTACTTAAGGGAAAGCGAAGAATGAGTTCACTGAATGGGAAGGAGCGGCGTGCCGAGGCTGATCGTCGAAAGAAAGAACGCCGCGAAGCATCACCAAAGTCCGGGCGTCCCGTACTGACAACCAGAACCGGTGAACGCCGCGAAAAGAGCCGCCGGACCGGGGATCGAAAAGCATCTGGCGAAAGTCGCTAACTACTTCAGCAACCCAACACTCGTTGCGAACTTCGCAACCGCCTCATTGAATCGCTCGGGTTTTTCCATCATCAGGAAGTGACTCACCCCATCCCACATTTGAAACTCGAGCTTCGGCGCGATGCTTCGATAAAACTGCTCTGTATCGGCGGGCCAGAATGGTGACTTCGCCAGGATCGCCAGCACCGGTACGTTTATCTTATCCTGCTTCCAGATCGACTCATCGGCCATACCTTCCATCGCGCTCACAGCGACCTTTTGCGGAGTGCTGAGCATCGCGGATTTGATCCGCGTCTTCAGCGCCGGATTCACTTGTGGGCCAAGCATGCCATCGATGAAACCGCTCGCGGCTTGTTCATAATTCGGTCCGCGCAACGGCGCTATAAACTGCTCCATCATTTTCCTGTCGCCGAACGGCCTGAGCGCGCCATCGACGATCACGAGCCCGAGCGTCTTCTCGGGATACTTGCGATAGAACTCCCTGATCACCGGAGTGCCCATGCTGTGTCCGACCAGAACCGCGCGCGCGACACCCGCATCTTTGAGTACCGCATCAACCGCGCGGGCAAACAGGTCCATCGAATAGGTGATCTCGGGCTTGTCGCTCATGCCGTGTCCAGGAAGATCGATCGCGATGACTCGCGTTCGATTGACGAAGGCGGGAATCTGCTCGGCCCAGAAACTCATGTCGCAAGTCCACCCGTGAACAAAGACCAACGCGTCGCTGCCCTTGCCGTAGCTCTTATAGTGAACGCGATGGCCATCAAGCTTCGCGAATTTCGACGGCGCATCACCTGGCAAACCTCTCTCAGCAGCGTTGATCGATTGACCAACCGCAAGAAGCACCAGCAGCGCAGCGCCCAATGAGAACAATCTCCGCTTAATCATATTCTCTTCCCCCGCCCCAAAATCCCAAATCCCAAATCCTAAATCCTACCTACGTTCCCGCTTCCCACGTATTCATGTACTCGATCATCTCGGGTGTGAGATTGTCGATCTTGATTCCCATCGCCGCAAGCTTGAGCGAGGCAATCTCGTTGTCAACTTCCTCGGGCAACAGGTGCAAACCCGGCGCGAGCTTGCCGTGATTCTTCACGAGGTACTCACATGAGAGAGCTTGATTGGCGAAGCTCATATCCATCACCGAAGCCGGATGACCTTCGGCCGCGGCAAGGTTGATCAAACGTCCCTCGCCAAGCACCATCACGCGATTGCCCGACCCTTTCAACTTGTATTGCTCGACGAACGGCCGCAGTTGCTCCTTCTCCTCGCTCAACTCCGCAAGCGCGACTAGGTTCAACTCGACATCGAAGTGGCCCGAGTTCGCGACGAGCGCCCCGTCGCGCATCTGTGCGAAGTGATGGCCGTCGATCACGTGTCGATTACCCGTGACTGTAATGAATATGTCACCGAGCGGCGCGGCTTCTTCCATAGTCATCACTCGCATTCCATCCATCACCGCTTCGATGGCGCGAATGGGATTGATCTCGCATACGATCACGTTTGCGCCCATGCCGCGTCCTCGCATCGCGACGCCTTTGCCGCACCAGCCGTACCCGACAACAACTATCGTCCGGCCCGCCAGCAAAATATTCGTCGCGCGAATCACGCCATCAAGCGTCGATTGTCCGGTCCCGTACCGATTGTCGAAGAAGTGCTTGGTCTGTGCGTCATTCACGGCGATCGTCGGCCAGGTCATTCGGCCGCTCTTTTCGAGCGCGCGCAATCGGACAAGCCCCGTCGTTGTTTCTTCGGTCGTGCCGATTATCTTGTCGATCAGTTCAGGCCGCTCCTTCACCATCGTCGCGACGACATCCGAGCCGTCATCGATGATCAAATCGGGTTCGTGATCGAGCGCCATTCGCACATGACGGTTGTAAGTCTCCGGAGACTCGCCCTTGATCGCGAACACCGGAATGCCGTACTCAGCCACAAGCGCCGCGGCTACGTCATCCTGAGTCGACAACGGATTCGACGCGATGAGAATCGCATCAACACCGGCCGCTTTTAGCGAGCGCGCAAGGTTCGCAGTCTCGGTGGTGATGTGGCAGCAGGCGACCATCTTCTTTCCCGCAAGCGGGCGTTCGCGCTCGAAGCGCTCGCGGATCTGGCGCAGAACCGGCATCTCGCGTTCGGCCCATTCGATTCGCTTGCGCCCGGCTGCGGCCAGGCTCAGATCTTTGACGTCGTAATTCGATACTTGAGTGCTCGTTGTCATGAAGTCTCCAGAATTTTGTAAGGGCGGCCCTCCGCGGCCGCCCCTCATTAATGACCCCTGGTTCTGCTGCCACGGAGGGCGCCAGTTCTAAACTCCGGCGGCGCTGCGAAGCGCATCAGCTTTATCCGTGCGCTCCCACGTGAACTCCGGCTCGTTGCGGCCGAAGTGTCCGTATGCCGCGGTCTTCTTGAAGATTGGCCGGCGCAGGTTCAGGCTCTCGATGATTCCCGCCGGCGTCAGCTTGAAGTGCTCGCGCACCAAACCCGCCAACTTCTCTTCATCGACCTGACTTGTGCCCTTGGTATCAACGAGGACCGACACTGGATCAGCGATTCCAATCGCGTACGCCAACTGCACTTCGCATCGATCCGCAAGCCCCGCCGCCACGATGTTCTTCGCGATGTATCGAGCCATGTACGAAGCCGATCGATCGACCTTTGTCGGGTCCTTGCCTGAGAACGCTCCGCCGCCGTGCGCGCCGGCTCCGCCGTAGGTGTCGACGATGATCTTGCGTCCGGTCAGCCCGGTGTCGCCCTGAGGTCCGCCGGTAACGAATCTACCAGTCGGATTGATATGAAAGCTCGTGCCCGCATCCATCATCTCGCCGGGCACAACCGAGCGGATCACGTGATTGACCATGTCTTCGCGTATCTGATCGTTCTCGACTGTTTCGGAATGCTGAGTCGAGATGACTACGGTGTTAACTCGAACCGGCTTGTTGTTCATGTACTCGACGGTCACTTGAGACTTGCCGTCAGGCCTGAGGTAATCGAGCAAACCTTCTTTTCGAATATCCGAAAGCCGCCGCGTGAGCTTATGCGCCAGCATTATGGGCATCGGCATCAGCTCAGGCGTCTCGTTGCACGCGTAGCCGAACATCATGCCCTGATCGCCGGCGCCTCCGTGATCGACACCCATCGCGATGTCGGGCGATTGAGTATCGATCGCGGTGATGACGCCACAAGTATCACAATCGAATCCGTACTTCGCTCGAGTGTAGCCAATCTCGCGAATGGTCTCGCGAACGATTTTAGGAATGTCGACCCACACCGAAGTTGTGATCTCACCGGCGACGATGACCAGTCCGGTGGTCAGCAGGGTTTCGCAGGCGACGCGTCCCATCGGGTCGTCTCTCAGCACTGCGTCGAGCACGCCGTCCGAGATTTGATCGGCGATTTTATCGGGATGTCCTTCGGTGACGGATTCAGAAGTAAACAGGCGTTTGTTATTGGTGCCCACTAAAACATGGCCTCCTATCGGTATTAGCCCTTCGGCGGGTTGTATGGGTGGATTCGACACCCACTTTGAAACGCAGGAATTTAGCAGAGGGCATGATGATAGTCAAGGAAGGGTGTTCTTAGAGGAGGCGCCGTTCTTGTGGCCTTTACTAATGCGCGGGTGATGGTGGTGCGTTTCTGATTAACACCTCGCTTAATCGAGGCGCAACGGTCGGTCGCACTGTTGCAATCATTTCAACGGTTTTGAGACCAACAGAAACCCGCCAAGAGATTCGCGGCGAGCACAACACGAACCCCACCCAACGGGAGTTAGTTCTAGAATGAGAAGTGACGCGCTCACAACAGCAATCCGATAACAAGATTGGCATTCACGTTTGAGCATCACTGACAGGATATCAAGTTGGTATCGTTCAATGTGTTCCTATCAGTGATCGTACAACGAGTGACCCCCGGTGGATTTTGAATTGTCGCCGTGCCTATATGTGCACTCTTGTCGACTCGGCCCGTAATTCTGCGATCAGTCGCGTTCGGTGTTTCCAATGTGTAAAGACACCCCTTGACGGTTGACTTACCGACTCCAGTGTAGGTTGTGCCGTTGCAGCAGAATCGATACTGTCCGGTGATCGAGTTCCATAATAGGCGTGAGCTCGAGCTGCTGTCGTCTTGAATAGCAACGTCGAAGATCGTGATCGTGAGCGAGCAAGTTGCCGTGTTGCCCGACGCGTCTGTCGCGGTGCAGGTAACGGTGGTCGTTCCCACCGGGAAGCAGGAACCCGTGGCGGGCGAGCACATCGTTGTCACACCCGGGAAATTATCACTCGCGGATGGCTCAAACGTTAATACTTGGCAGCCCGAACCGGGTGGGGCGCACACCCCCTGATTTGTAACCGCCGTGATGTTAGGCGGGCACGTGATCGAAGGTGGTTGCGTGTCGAGGCAGTTGGTGTTCAGCAGAATCGAGACGGTGCCAGCACCAGAGTTCGCAACCGCCAGATCTTGTTTGCCGTCGCCATTGAAATCCCCCACCGCAACTGATTCCGGGTTCAAGCCAGCACTGAAATCGGTCTTCGTACCAAAGGTGCCCGTGCCCGTGCCCAGCAGAATCGAGGCGGTGCCGTCCACATCGTTCGGCACCGCCAGATCCAGCTTCCCATCACCATTGAAATCCGCTACCGCCACCGAGAATGAAATGTTGCCCGTGCCGAAGTCGGTCTTCGCACCAAAGCTGCCTGTGCCCGTGCCCAGCAGAATCGAGACGGTGTTGCTAAATTCGTGCGCTACCGCCAAATCGAGCGTACAATCCCCATTGAAATCCCCCACGGCGACCGATTCTGGACGGCTGCCTCCGTCGACGTCAGTCTTTGGTCCAAAGCTGCCAGTACCCGTGCCCAGCAAAATCGAGACGGTATCGTCACCTTCGTTGGGCAGCGCTAGATCGAGCTTGCCATCGCCATTGAAATCCCCCACTGCAACTGAGAATGGACCGATGCCGGTGCCGAAGACGGTCTTTGCACCAAAACCGCCCGTGCCCGTGCCCAACAGAATCGAGACGGTGTTATCCATAGGATTAGCTACTGCCAGATCGAGCTTCCCATCGCCGTTGAAATCCGCCACCGCTACTGAAAATGGAGTGTTGCCGGCGCTGAAGTCTGTGTTCGCCCCAAAGCTACCCGTCCCTGTGCCCAGCAGAATCGAGACGCTAGCTCCATTTCCATTCGCGACGGCCAGATCGAGCTTGCCATCGCCGTTGAAATCCCCCGCTGCGACTGAGACGGTTGTGAGGCCCGCGCCGAAGTCGGTCTTTGCCCCAAAGCTGCCAGTACCGGCGCCCAGCAGAATATTAACGCTGGAGCCTGTGCTCGCCACCGCCAAATCAGGTTTGCCATCGCCATTGAAATCGCCGATCGCCACTGATCGTGGGACGCCGCCGGTGCTGAAGTCGGTCTTGGGACAAAACCCTCCGTAGGGAGAGATTGGTGTGGTATTCAGCAGAATCGAGACGGTGTCCATTCCTTCGTTCGTCGCCGCCAGATCTAGCCTGCCATCGCCATTGAAATCGCCCACCGCGACTGAGTTTGGACCGCCACCGGTGCCGAAGTCGGTCTTCGCCCTAAAGCTGCCCGTGCCCGTGCCCAACAGAATCGAGACAGTGCTGCTAAAAAAATTCGCCACCGCTAGATCGAGCTTGCCATCGCCATTAATATCCCCCACCGCGACTGAGAATGGCTGGTGGCCTGTAGCGAAGTCGGTCTTCGCCCCAAAGCTGCCCGTGCCCGTGCCCAGCAGAATCGAGACGGTATCACTTTCAACGTTCGCCGCCGCCAGATCGAGCTTGCCATCGCAATTGAAATCGCCTACCGCGACTGAGTTTGGACCGCCACTGGTGCCGAAGTCGGTCTTCGCCCCAAAGCTACCCGTGCCCGTCCCCATCAGAATCGAGACGGAGAAGCTATCAGCGTTCGCCACCGCCAGATCGAGCTTGCCATCGCCATTGAAATCGCCCACCGCGACTGAGGATGGCCCGCTGCCTGTGCCAAAGTCGGTCTTCGCCCCAAAGCTGCCCGTACCCGTGCCCAGCAGAATCGAGACAGTGTCGCTGTTATTGTTCGCCACCGCCAGATCGAGCTTGCCATCGCCATTGAAATCGCCCTTCGCGACTGAGAATGGCCCGCTGCCCGTGCCGAAGTCGGTCTTCGCCCCAAAGCTGCCCGTGCCCGTGCCCAGCAGAATCGAGACAGTGTTGCTGTTATCGTTCGCCACCGCCAGATCGAGCTTGCCATCGCCATTGAAATCTCCCACCGCGACTGAGAGTGGAAAGCTGCCCGTGCCGAAGTCGGTCTTCGCCCCAAAGCTGCCCGTGCCCGTGCCCAGCAGAATCGAGACGGTGTTGCTAAAAAAAGAGTTCGCCACCGCCAGATCGAGTTTGCCATCGCCATTGAAATCGGCCACCGCGACTCGACGCGGATGGCCGCCCGTGCCGAAGTCGGTCTTCGCCCCAAACGAAACGGCTTGGGCCGCCACTGGCTTAGGCGGCCCGACCAATAGAACCACGAGCAGGCTGAGCGACAGAACACGCGAAAAACGGATCAACGTGAAGAAGTCTTGGCGTTGCATTTTCGATCTCCTTTACGACTGACTCGATGAGGAACCAGAATCTTCCGCGAGCAGGCTTCTGCCTTCAAATCTTCTATCGGAGTGGGCAGTATCCTATGGTTATGCGAACTCCACGTCAAGCAAGGTGTGGGATTATTGATCTCGAGTCGTCTCCGCTCAGCCACCAGTGATCGCCACTTCGTTCCTAACACCAAGCGCAATCAATTCATCTCAATCGAAGAGCAACGTCTTACGCGCCGTCACGTGAAGCGCAGTTGCTCCCGCGCCGATCATGTTCTCAATCGTAGGCATCCGATCTCTCGGCATGTCAAATCGCATTTCCTTGCAAGTCTATCCCCGGAGCATCCACGTCTAGTATGATGACGATTGACGACGATCGCGGGCCGCGAGGTGCAACGTGGGTAACAAATCAAACACCAACACCGATCCCGAACTCGTGCGGCAAATGCACGCGGCTACGGGTGACGACGCCTCCGTCGAAGCTGTTTTTATGCTAGCCCCGGAAGATCCCTCACAAATCGTTCCCTCTCCCGAACGCACCGAAGAATTGACTCGTCATCTACTCGAACGCGTCAAAGCCCGCATCGGCAAAGGCGCCGTGGATTTCAACGTCTTTCGCAATATGGGATCTTTCGTGGTCTCGGCTCATCCCGCTTTCTTGCGTGAGCTGATCGCGCAACCTGAGATCGCGTCCGCGATGGCCAATCAACAGCCGAGAACCGAACAACCCGAGCAGAAGCCAACCTCGCGTGCGAAGCCAAAGAGTTAGCCTCGCCCCGAAGCAAACCGCCCATCCCAATTTGTTTCGCTCACGTTTCTACTTCACACTTTTTCGATCGCTCTTCTTTTTTGACTTTGTTGATTTGGTTGAGCCGGCGGCTTTCTTGCTTGGGGCGGGCGTTGGGCTCGGCGCTCCGACCGTCGTTCCCGTAAGCGCCGCCAGCGCCCGAACCGCATTTGGAAATCCGCGGTTGCCTCGCTCGGGAGAAATTGATCCAAGCGTGCACGAGGAATAGATCGCCTTCTCGACTTCATTGATTGTGGCGCTCGGCTTTGCCTGGAACAGCAGCGCCGCAAGTCCCGCCACGTGAGGCGTCGCCATCGAGCTTCCATCCTTTGTTTGATAACCTCCGCCGGGCATCGCCGAGATCACGTCCACGCCGGGCGCGACTATGTCGGGAACAAGCGGGTCGACTTTTCGACTGAATCTCTGGCTTGATGAAAAGTCGGCAACGGCTGCGTGCTTGTCGATAGCACCGACTGAGATCGGCTCGGTGTGATTGCCGGGCGGACGGCTCGTACCCGGCCCTTCGTTTCCAACGGCAATGATGGGGAGAATGTTGCGCGAGCGCAGGATGCGGAGAATCGGGTCGAACTCGGGCATCGGTGGACTGGAAGGAATTCCAAGCGACATGCTGAGCACGCGAACATTTTGTGATACCGCCCAATCCATTCCACCAAGCACACGCGCGATGACGTTGCCGTTTTCAATCACGATCGCGCTCATGAGCTCCGCTTCCGGAGCCACGCCAACCGATTTGCCTTGAACCGGGCGGCCGGCAATGGTCGCCGCGGTGTGAGTGCCGTGCTCGTCGGTGTCGTGAGCCTTTGGAGTCGGAATGACCAGGCGGCCGAATGAATCAAGCTCGGCGAACCCGGCGATCGCGGCGCGCAAGGCCGGATGCCTGCCGTCGGCTCCGGTGTCGAGGTGACCGACTCGGATGCCTTTGCCGGTGAGCCCCTGACTCCAGAGTTTCGGCACATCGAGAAATTTTATTCCCCACGTTACCTGAGTTTTGAGTTTCGCGGCGGCGACTCGCACGGGTCTGATGAGTCTCGGCTGAGGCGCGCCGACGACTTTGTCTACGCGTTCGTCCTTTCGCAAACCGGCAAGCCCTTCGCGAGTGACGGTTCCCAACATGACCCCAAGGTTAGGAAAATGAAGCACGGGTGGAGGGGCCGCTTTCGACTTCGCTCGGACCGACATTTTCCCGCTGGTCAGCGCCGAAATGTTAGTCATTCCAGCGCGAGCGAGCGCGTGATTGAGGCTCAACTCGGAACGCTCGAAGTAAGCATCGAGTCCCGTCAAGTGGGGCGCGTGCCCGGCGGCGGCCGTCAGCGATAAGCCGCCTGATTTTTTCGCCGCGGTAAGCGGGAGCGCCGGAGCAGCCTTCAGAATAACGATCACCTGCGCGATCCCTGATGCGCTCAGTTGTTGATTGATATCCGCCATGAGTTATTCCTCGATTTGGTTGGCGCCGAGTAAGTGAAACTCGAAGCCGTGAATAGAGAGCGGCGATCGAGAATGATTCTCCTCGATCGCCGCTCGACAATTCGAGTCGCGTTTCCCAACTGAAACGCGGACTACTTCTCGATGAGCTTGATGTCGCCAACGACTGGGCGAGCTTCCGCGGCCGGTTCGCCAGCCGGGACGATCGTAACCGCAGGCGTTGGTTTGAGCTTCTTTTTGGCAACGAGACTCTTCGCCAATTGCGTGATGTCAAAGCTATAGAACTTGCCGGGGTTCTCCAGGGTCGGGGGGCTGTCCTCGTGTCCCTCATGCGCAACGGCGTCAAAGAAGTGGATCGTGCCCACGTAGTAAGCACGCCTCCCCGCGGGCGGCGTGTCGGGGGGCATATCCAGATAGACGTTGTAGGCCGCTTCGGGCTGGGCATCCGCCTTGAGATCACGGATGACAAGGTAGATGTGATGACCGGGCTTGAGAGCCTTCACTCGAGCGGGGATCGATTCCGCCGCTGCGCCCGATGGAGCAAGCGTAGTTTGCGCGGCGCCGCTTGAAAGTGAAACTGACGGCGCAACTGCCTGAACCTTCTCAGTGGATGTCTGCGTCACAAGAGGACAGGCAGGCACGGGTTCGAACGCGTCATACGTGTAACCCAATTGCGAAATGCTGACGAAGTCCTTAACCGTAGCGACGACGCGATGCCCGTTCTCGTCGGCGAACACAAACGTCTTGTTCATCCACGTGGCGTCGGTGGTGGGATTCTTGCGGCCCGCCTTGTTCCAGCTCGCCCACAAGCGATCGATGTTGGAATGATGCATCCAGAACACGGGATCGCCTGCGGCCCACGGGACCGCGCCCATATTCTGGCCGTTGCCCACGAACACGTGAACGTTGCCGTGAAGCCCCTGGTCGAGAGCCAGATTGAATCCCTGGATCGTTTGTCCAACGGGCTTGTAGGTGCACTGCGCGAGGCTGCTGAGACTCAGGATTCCCGGTGAGAACGCATCGATCGCCTGTCCCGCGTTGACGTTGGCAAAGGAATTCGACGCGGTGTGGACATTGCGCTTTGTAATAAGAAGCGGGCTGCCTGCTACGCGAAACTCCGGTGGGATCTTGCCGTGGTTTACTCCGGCCGCCGAGTAGTTCCAGTAAGGAAGAGTGAAATTTGCAGAGCCGCTCACCTTGCGAATGATGCGTTCAAAGAAAAACACGAACATCCGATGCCAGGGAAGGAAGAAGTTTTCGTTTGCGGGGTTGAAGTGAGCCTGACAAGTGCTCCAGACCTCTGTTGCCAGTGTTTTGTTGGGGCTTGGACTCGGATAGATGCTGTTGAGTTCGGCGGTTTTTCCGGGCGGCTGCTTGACCGCATGGGTGTACCATTGAAACACCCACCAGGTAGGATCCCCTGCCGGTATCTGGTTCATCATCTTATCGACAGCTTTCCTATAAGTGACGAGCATCGCTTTGCCTTGCAGGCTGTATGCGCTGTGCCGCACCTTGACTGCCTGCGCCGAGACGTTCTTCTCAAACCACACGGAGAACGGGATAGCGGCTGCCGCGCCTACGAATGATCGACGAGAGATATTCGACATGGCCTTTCTCCTTTTTGGCTTTGATATCCGGGGTAATGCCCCTAACTAAGCGGGCGTGGTTTTAACAACTAAAGCGGCGGTAGCATATCACCAATCAAAAAGTTGTCAAGACGAGAGACGAAAGCCACATACACATTCAAATCAAGAGGTCATCAGCGGACGCCTGCTCGTTGCGATGCTGGGATCGCGTCATCTTCCGAGCGCGAGTTTTGAGGTATGCGGGGTGAAGAAACTAATCGATCTGGAGTTGCGGCCGGTTCACTGTTCAACAAGCTCGAGCCGGGCAATTCGTGGTTTCGCCTCGGCGGCCGGAGTCCCCGCCGGCTTAACGACGACCGTCGTATCGTCTGTCAGCATCCTCTTCGACTGCAGAGTCCTGATGATGCTGGTGACATCGAAACTAAAGAAGCGAGGATCGTTGGAATTGGGCGCGGCGCCTTCGAGCTTGACGGCGTTGAAAAAAGTGATCGTGCCGACATAATTCGCACTGTGGACATCGGCTTTGCCGCCCGATGGCAGATCGAAGTAGATCTCATACGGTACGCCGGGCTGTTCGGCCGCACTCATTTCTCCGACGATCAAGGACACACGCTTATCAAGGGGCAGCGACCTGAGATGAGAAGCCAGGGTTATGCCGGGTTCCGCGGCCTTGAGTGTCACTCGAGACGCTCCAGCGTCCAGCATTATTGGTCCGTCCGCTGCCGCGATTCGGTTCCCCTGAATTGCTTCAGAGGACGAGCGAGTGGGATTTCCATTCGAGGGTGTTGCCATTTCTTCTCGCTTCGCCGCCGCTACTTCCTGGGCGGAGTTTGATGTCCAAACGCGCGAAATAACGAAACCAGAGCCAAGCACCAGGAACGCGATTGCAATTAACACGATGCGATTGATCTTCATGACTATCTACCCCCGACGCTGGTGTAACTTCATGCTAACGGCATCGATAGTTTTTAGCAACGCAACCTAGCACGTGAGGTGCGCGTGACCTGGCTCGATCTTCAGTCACAGCTCGTCAGCCGCCCATCACCGCAACGTTATTATCGTCAGCAATCTTCACCAATTCATCTCGATCGAACAGCAGTGTCTTTCCGGCAGTCACGTGCAGCGCGGTTGCTCCCGCGCGAATCATGTTCTCAATCGTAGGCAGTCCGATCACCGGCACATCGAATCGCATGTCCTGATCGGGCTTTGCCACCTTCACAACCACGAACCCCCGGCCGCGAGTTACTTCTCCCGCGCGAAGGATCACCGCGTCTGTGCCTTCCATCGCCTCGATTGCCACAACCGCCCGGTCCTTCACCGCAATTGTCTGACCTAAATCCAATCTCCCGATCTCACGCGCGACCCCGAGACCGTATTCCATGTCCGCTCGCTCTTCTTTCGATGGCGCGCGGCGAGTCACTACGCCTTCGGGCGCGAGCAATGGCTCGAGAAACGTGGTCGAGTCGAGCAGCGTTATTCCTTCGCGCGCCAATTCGTCTGCGATCCCGCTAATCACGCTGTCAGTGTTCTTTGACTTAAGCCGCGCGAGCATTCGGACCATTCGCAGATCCGGCAGCGCGTTCAAACGAAAAATCTGATGATGCTTAACCTGCCCCGCCATGATCGCGTGAGTAACCGCTTCGCGTTTGAAGAAGCGAATCAACCGGCCCAGTTGACCCACGCTCACCCATTCACATATCGCGGATTGTTGTTCAATCTCCTGAGATGTCTCTTCCTTTATTGCCGCGATCACCATCTCAACTCCCTGCGCTCGCGCCCCGTCGAGCACGAGAAATGGAAATCGTCCGTTGCCTGCAATCAGTCCGTATTTCATGAGTAGTGAGCAGTGGGCGGTAGGCAGTGGGCAGTTTGAGACACTAAAAATCGACCCAGGTGCCGGCGCCGGTTTGCTCGGCCTTGCGAAACAAATAATCCGCCGAAGCCAAATCCTCGACAGCGAGGCCGAGCGATTTGAACAATGTGATCTCGTCTTGAGAAGTGCGTCCCGGTTTCGCGCCAATCAACAACTCGCCGATTTCAGCCTTGATATGGTCCGGGGTTATTGCCCCTTCGCGGACCGCGGCCAGATAATCGCCGCCTTCGTTGATCGTCGATTCGCGGCGATCGACAAACAAGCTCGCGGCGGCTACGGTCTCGCTGTCGATCTCACGAGTGCGCGGAATGCTCGATCCGACGACATTCAAGTGGGCGCCCGACGAGATCCATTCGCGTTTGAGGATCGGAGTTTCGGCCGTCGTCGCGGTGACGATCAAGTCCGCGTCGCGCACCGCCGCTTCGATGTTATCAACAGCCTCGATCGGAAACGAATAGCGCTCACGAAACTCATCGGCGAACTTCCGCGCGTTTTCAAATCTCGAGCTCGCCACTCGCGCGCGGCGAATCGAACGCGCGCAAGCCATCGCTTCGATGTGCGCGCGAGCCTGCACGCCGGAACCGATGATCGCAAGATCCCCTGCGTCTTCCCGTGCGAGCAACTGCGTAGCGACACCCGACACCGCGGCCGTTCGAATCGACGTGATCGCCGATGCGTTCATCAAGGCTCGCAACTGGCCGGTCTCGGCGCTGAACAGCGTCACGCTGCCCTGATGCGGATCGAGCCCCTTCGCCGGGTTGCCGGCAAACACGCAAACGGTTTTCACGCCGTAGGCCGCGCGTTCGCCCGACCGATACGCGGGCATCAGTCCAATGTCGCCGGCTGCAGCGGGTGGCATGATTATCATTCTGAGAGGTTGAAAAAATTCGCCGCGCGCCAGACCCGCCAGCGCCTCCGCCATAACGGGCATGCAATCGCGGACCGGCATCAGTTTCGAGACTTCGGCTTGTGTGAGAATCAGTACCTTTGTCATTTGGTGACTCCGCGCTCAGAGCTTTCGATGAACTGGATCAGATAATCGATCTCTGGAAATCCGCTCAGTTCTTCCTTGATCTTATCGAGCGCCTGAGAGGTGTTGAGCTTCGACGCCAGAAGCAGTCGAAACGCGCGAGCGATGTGCTCGATCTGCTCCGCTGTGAAGCCTCGTCGTTTTAGTCCGAGCGTGTTCGGCCCGTAGCATTTCGCGTGAGCGCCGTCCGTTCGAGCATACGGCAGCGCGTCCTTAACAACCTTCGTATATGCGCCGATGAACGCTTCTCTCCCGACTCGCGCGAATTGATGTATGCCGACAAAAGCCCCGAGCGTCACGTGGTCCTCGATAACCACGTGGCCCGCAAGTGAAGCGGCGTTCGCGAAAATAACGTGATCTCCTACGACGCAGTCGTGGGCAACGTGAGATTGAGTCATGAAAAAGTTATCGGAGCCGATTACCGTCAGGTTTCCCCCGCCCTCAGTGCCGCGATGAAGCGTCGTGTATTCGCGAAAGATGTTTCGTTCGCCCGCGCGAAGCCAGCTTCGTTCATCATGAAACTTCAAATCCTGCGGAACCTGACCGGCTGAAACAAAAGGAAAGAAGATCGATCCGCTGCCGAACTCGGATGGGCCTTCAATCACGCAATGGCTCGCGACGCGAACATCGTCGTGAAGAACGACGTCATCCCCGACGATCGAATACGGACCGATGGAAACGTTTCTCCCGAGCTCTGCCTTCGGGCTCACAATCGCTGTGGGGTGAATGGACACGTCGCGACGTTCTCCTAATGTGGCTCGGCGATAGGCTCGACTGGGGTGAACGCGGCGCGATTGATTTGATCCTCTCGCTGGATCAACGCGCGATCCACGAGCGAGGATGAGATTAGAGCTTCGGCGACGAGTTGTCCGTCAACGTAAGCTTCGCCGCGCAGTTTTATGTAGCGCGGGCGGAGTCTGAGCACGGTAAGTTCAAGCCGCAGTTGATCACCGGGGACAACCGGGCGGCGAAACTTGGCGCCGTCGATGCCGGTGAAGAAGACCAACTTGCTTTCGCGGTCGGGTAGATTTGCGAGCATCATCACACCGGCGGTCTGGGCCATCGCTTCGACGATCAACACGCCTGGCATGACTGGCGCGCCGGGAAAGTGTCCCACGAAGAACGGCTCATTGAGCGTGACGTTCTTGATTCCGACCACGCGCTTTGCGGCCTCGTATTCGATGATTCGATCGACGAGGAGAAACGGATACCGATGAGGCAGAATCGCCTGGATCTGAGTTATGTCCAGTATGGTTTCCATATCCGTACGCTGACCTCAACTCTACGGCCTTCGACGAACCATCCGCGAAAGTGCTCGCCTTGGCTCCAGGAAAGTTACCGCGCCTAGCAGCGACTCGGGCAGTCGCATCGAGAGGAGAGCAAGCACCCGACTGTTGACGAGCCGTACCGGAGCGTCATCAGGTAGATTCACAAGAATCACGCCCGCAGTGAAGTTCGCTGGCCATTGCTGGTCGTTTTTGAAGCCTCTGTCCCGTGTCACGATTATCGCGTCAAGCGCTTCGCCAGCGGCTAACACGTCTGAGTCCGGTTTTCCGCGCAATCCGATGTCGCGCACGTCGTCGGCTTGGAATCCCGCCTTCACGATCTGCGAGGCAAGCGACCTCGGCATATTCTCATCGACCAAGAATCTCAATTCTGAGTTCCAGCGAGTGGCGTAACCTCTGTCTTCGCGACAAGGTCCGCCGCATAAGCAAGTGCCGCCTCAATGTCCGACGCTGACACTTCATACTCAGCTTCAACTTCTTCCTTGCTCATTCCGCTCGCCAGCGATCCTATAACGATAGTTACGGAAACGCGCGTGCCTGTTATCACCGGTACTCCGTGCGCTATCGCTGGGTCTACGGTTATTCGAGGCGCAATTTCCATTTTTTTCCAACTCCTGGTTAATCACGTTCTGCGCATCAAATCTTAGAAGCAGGCGTTAAGCTTTCAACAAGCTTCTCCAACTTCTTCAATCGCTCAGACAGCTCAGGAAGCTGCGAGTATAACACCTGCGAGCGCCGCCACGAATTGTGATCGCGAGCCGGAGTGCCCGAAACAGACGCGCCGTCGCGAATATTTTTTGTCACGCCCGCCTGCCCGGTGACAATCACATCGTCGCCGATCGTTATGTGCTGATTGGTACCGACCTGTCCCGCGATCACACAGCGCTTTCCAACGCGCGTGCCTCCTGAAAAACCCGCCAGCGCCGCAACCACGGTGTCTTCTCCGATCTCGCAGTTGTGACCAACGTGAACCAGGTTGTCCAGCTTCACGCGTCGACGGAGGATCGTGTCTCCGAAGCCGCCGCGATCAATCGTGCAGTTCGCTCCGATCTCGCAATCGTCTTCAATTCGCACGCGGCCGAGTTGAATAACCTTTACCTGATGTTTTTGTTCATCGGGAACAAACCCAAATCCATCCGCTCCGATCACGGTGCCTGCATGTATGATCACTCGATGTCCGATCTCGCAATCTCGATAGATCGAGACGTTAGCGAACAGCACAGAGTCGTCGCCAATGGTGCAGCCGTCACCGATCACAACTCCGGGATGAAGAGTGACTCGGTCACCGATCCTCGCGTCTCGCCCAATCGTTACGCGCGAATGAACCGACAAATCATTGCCGAGCACCGCGCCTTCGCCTTTGATAAGGTCGCCGCTAATGCCGAGTGCTTTGTATTCGGTGTTGTGCAGAGCCTCGATAGCGCGGGCATAAGCAAGCTTCGGGCTGGGCGCCACAATAAAGTTGCGGCTAGATCCAGGAATCGCTGCCGATACGATGAACGCAGTCGCTGGAGAATCGTCGATGCGCGAGAGATATCTCGAGTCCATCGCGAGCGTCACGTCGCCCGCTTCCGCAATGTCGAACGGCCGCACGCGAATGACTTGTGCGTCCGGGTCGCCGATCAGTTCCGCATTAATCAGTTTTGCAAGCTCACTCAGTCTTGGCATAGAGTTTTCGTTGCTCGGCGGCGTGAAGTTTCCCATAACCTAAGCCACGGGGCAACCGCGATGAAATCACGTTTACGCCAAGACGATTGAGCAGGGTTTTGATGAAGTGTTGAACCGGTAAAGAGTCCGCCGCGCCTTTCGAACACCTCACTGAACTGAGGGGTTAATGAGAGCTGCACGTAGATATCGCATGCAAAGTCCCACTTTGAACCACGCGGCTGAGCATTATTCGCCCTCGTTAGCTTGCACGTTTTCTTGAGTCTGGTTAATCTCGATACTGCTGGAACCAACGAGTCAGAATCACTATCAGAGGCACTCACACCCGATGCAAAAGCGCACGCCGCTGTACGAAGCCCACATCTCACTCGGCGCTCGAATGGTTGAATTCGCGGGATGGGAAATGCCCGTCCAATACTCCGGCCACATCCAGGAGCACATGGCCGTTCGTGAAGCCGCGGGCCTTTTCGATATTTCACACATGGGTGAAGTCGAGATAAGAGGCGCTGATGCACTGGCTCTCGTTCAAAAAGTTACCACCAACGACGCCTCTAAGCTCGAAGACAATCAGGTTCAATACTCAACGATGCTCAATGACAGAGGGGGAGTGATTGATGACCTTCTGGTCTATCGCGTGAACAGCGAGTTCTTTCTGCTGGTGGTCAATGCTGGTACAACTGATTCCGACTTCGAATGGATCAAGAGTCACGCGGCGTCGATGAACGTAGAAGCGTGCAACACCAGCGATGCGTTCGCGTTGCTCGCGCTGCAAGGACCCTTCGCCGAGCGGATACTTCAGGACCTCTCCGATCACATGCTGGATCGAATTCCTTACTACTGGTCGCAGCGGGTTCTTGTTGACGGGCTGGACTGCCGCGTATCGCGAACCGGTTACACTGGCGAGGATGGATTCGAGATACTTTGCAATGCCGCCGACGCGAGGCATCTGTGGAATCGATTGCTGGTGACCGGCATGGATCGCGGATTGATACCGTGTGGGCTTGCCGCAAGAAATACGTTGAGGCTTGAAGCAGCATTCCGGCTCTACGGGCACGATATGGATGAAACGACCACGCCGCTCGAAGCCGGGTTGGGCTGGGTTGTGAAGCTCGCCAAGGGTGACTTCGCGGGCCGCGACGTTTTGCTAAAACAAAAAGAAGAAGGATTGAAGCGCAAACTAGCCGGATTCGAAGTGCTCGACCGCGCCCCGGCTCGCGACGGCTATCTAATTGTGATCGATGGTCAGCAAGCCGGTGTTGTCGCTTCAGGGAGCCCGGCTCCATTCTTGAAAAAGAACATTGGACTGGCTTATCTGCCAACCGAGCACGCGGCTATCGGCACCGACTTCTTTGTAGTGGTCAGAGGGCGAAACGTTCCGGCTCGCGTCGTCGAGACGCCGTTCTACAAGCGCGACAAAAAATTCGATTGAGATAACGGAGAGAAAATGGCCAACACACCAGAAGACCTGAGCTACACGAAGGACCACGAGTGGGTTCGCGCTAAGGACAGCGAAGCGACTGTCGGCATCACCGATCACGCTCAACATCAACTCGGCGATGTCGTCTACGTTGAGTTGCCAAAGGCCGGAGATAAGTTTGAGTCCGGCGTGCCCTTCGGCTCGGTTGAAAGCGTCAAGGCCGCAAGCGAAGTGTACATGCCGGTGAGCGGCGAGGTTATCGAAGTCAACGAGAGCATCGTCGACTCGAGCGAAAAAGTTCATCCGGTGAACGCCGATCCGTACGGCAAAGGCTGGATGATTCGCATCAAGCTCGCAAACCCCTCGCAGCTCGACGCCCTGTTGACCGCCGTCGAATACGAAGACTACATCAAGGAAGAAGCGGCGGAGTAACCGCAGATGAGATACATCCCGAACTCGCCGGGCGAGCGCAGCTCGATGCTGTCGGACATTGGACTCGAACGCATCGAAGACCTCTTCGATCAAATCCCGGAACAGCTCCAACTAAAGGAACCTCTCGGCATCGGCGCGCCGATGAGCGAGCCTGAATTGCTCGAGTATTTTCGAGGACTGGCTTCGCAAAATGGAATTGACCATCAAAGTTTCCTCGGAGCCGGCGCGTACTCGCACTTCATACCGGTCATCATCGATTCACTGATCTCGCGCGCGGAGTTCTTCACCGCGTACACGCCGTATCAACCGGAGCTCAGCCAGGGCACCCTTCAATACACGTTCGAGTTTCAAACGATGATCTGCCAGCTCACCGGCATGGATGTCGCGAATGCCTCGATGTACGACGGCTCGACCGCCGCCGCCGAAGCCGTGTTGATGGCCCATCGAGTCACTCGCCGCGATAAGTTCATCATCGCGGATTCGCTTCATCCGCAATATCGCGAAGTGATCTCGAGTTACACGCAGAACCTTGGCTTTGCTCTGAATGATCTTCGTCACACCGAAGCCGGCACTGTCGATCCGAACGCGCTCGGGATCGATAACGAGACCGCGGCGATTGTCATTCAGTCTCCCAACTTCTTTGGGTGCGTCGAAGATCTCTCCGCCATCGCCGAAGCCGCCCACGATGCGGGAGCGTTGTTGATAGTCGCGGTGACCGAACCGATGAGCCTCGGGCTTTTGAAGCCGCCCGGCCACTGCGGCGCGGACATCGTCGCGGGCGAGACTCAATCGTTCGGAATTCCGTTGAGCTTCGGCGGACCTTACTGCGGCCTGTTCGCATCACGCGAGAAGTACGTGCGTCAGATGCCCGGGCGGCTGGTTGGCGAAGCTTATGACGATCAGGGGCGCCGCGGTTACGTGTTGACGCTGGCTACGCGCGAGCAACACATTCGCCGCGAGAAAGCTACGTCGAACATCTGCACGAATCAGGGATTGTTTGCGTTGATGGCGACGGTTTATCTCGCGACGATGGGCAAGCGCGGCGTGCAGGAAGTCGCCCAGCAGAATCTGCAAAAGGCTCACTATGCCGTGTCGGAGATCAGCAAACTTGATGGATTCGATTTGAGATTCACGGCGCCGTTCTTTAACGAGTTTGTTATTCGCGCCCCGCAGCCCGCGCGGCAAGTGAACGAGATGCTCCTTCGGAAAAAGATCGTCGGAGGTGTAGCTCTCGACAGGCATTATTCGGGGATGGATGATTCGATGTTGATGTGTGTGACCGAGACCGCGAAGAAGGAAGCAATCGACAGTCTGGTGGACGCGCTCGCTGAAATTCAGAAATGAAGGAGAGTGGTTATGCCGGAACTACAACATCTCGGAGTCGGTGGCGTGATTTTTATCATTGGCGCCATCATCTATATCGTCAATCTTCTGCTCAGCCTGGTGCGAAGCGGAAAGGCGTTGCCGTTTGACGGCGTCGGATTGATGGTGCTGGGAATCGGATTCGCGCTGTTATTGAAGTGGTGAGACGTATCCTGGGAATGAGCAAGAGCAGAATCAAAAAAGCAAGCACTCACGTCGTACAAAACGAAGGATTGCTGTTTGAGCAGTCGCGCTCGGGGCGAATTGGATATTCGATCCCGAAACTCGACGTGCCCGAGCGTTCCGATCTGATCGAGCGGGGCTTCACTCGCGACGATGTCGAGGGAATGCCCGAATTGTCTGAGGTCGATGTGATTCGGCACTTCACGCGGCTGTCTACTTGGAACTACTGCATCGATCACGGGCTGTATCCGCTGGGCTCGTGCACGATGAAATATAACCCTCGAATCAACGAGCGAGTCGCTCGAATCGAAGGGCTGGCGAATCTTCATCCGCTCACGCCCGCCGCGCTCGCTCAAGGCGCGCTCGAGATCATCTTCACGCTCGAGCGATGTCTCGCTCAGATAACCGGACTCGCAGCGGTGACGACGCAGCCGGCCGCCGGCGCGCAGGGTGAGATGACCGGGCTGATGATGATTCGCGCCGCGCTTTCCGAACGAGGCAACCCTCGCAAGAAGGTTCTGATACCGGATTCCGCGCACGGGACCAATCCGGCGTCGGCGGTGATCTGCGGATATACCGTCGAAACCGTCCCGTCAAACTCCGACGGGATGACGGATCTGGAACAGCTTCACCGGCATATGAGCGACGACGTCGCCGCGTTCATGCTCACCAATCCAAACACGCTTGGGAAATTCGAGCAAAGCATTCAACAGATTTGTGACATCGTTCACGACGGCGGCGGATTTGTGTACATGGACGGCGCGAACATGAACGCACTTGCCGGCGTCGCGCGGCCCGCGAGCTTCGGCATAGACGTGATGCACTTGAATCTTCACAAAACGTTTTCGACTCCGCACGGCGGGGGCGGCCCCGGCGCAGGTCCGGTCGCGGTGACCAAGGAGCTTGAGCCTTATCTTCCCTTCCCTCGAATCTCTCGCGCGGAAGACAAGACATTTACGCTCGACTTCGATCGTCCGAAATCGGTTGGCCGCGTGCGAGCTTACTTTGGAAACTTCGGCGTGCTTGCGCGGGCGCTTGCGTACATACTCACGCACGGCGACGAAGGATTGCTTGAAGCGACCCAGACGGCGGTGTTGAATGCGAACTACATTGCTGACAATTTGAAAGATACGTACGACGTTCCGTATCCCGGCCGCGTTATGCACGAGGTTGTTTTGTCCGACAAGCGTCAACTCAAGCACGGAGTGCGCAACGCCGACATAGCCAAGCGGCTGATCGACTACGGTTTTTATCCCCCGACCATGTCGTTTCCGTTGATTGTAAACGGCGCGCTGATGATCGAGCCTACCGAAACCGAGAGCCGCGACGAGTTGGATCTGTTTATCGATGCAATGAAGTCGATTGCCGCCGAAGCCGCTGAAGACCCCGAGATACTCAAACATTCCCCACTAACTACAAAGGTTGGCCGGCTGGACGAAGTCGCCGCCGCCCGCAAGCCGGTGCTCCGCTGGCGCTCGCGCGAAGAACAAAACGGCGGAACAAGCTCCAAATAAGCGGACCGAGCTAACCGCTTCTATCTCATTCGAGATTTAATTGCAATTACTTTCATTTGATTCGAGGGGTACAAGATGAGCAAAGAAGACTTGGATGAACGCCGCGAGGAATTGATTCGCGATGAACGCGTGAGGCAGATGATTCGCGTGCGCGCCTACGAGATTTACCAGATGCGCGGCCCACAACCCGGGGGCCAGGCCCAGGATTGGTTTCAGGCCGAAAGCGAAGTGCTCTCATTCCTGATCGCGGACGAATCGCGACAAATCGAGAATGAATCGCGCCAAGTCGAAAACCAACCGTCAACCGCAAGCGCACCCGTTGCGGCGACACCGGAGAAGGCCACCGCCACGAAAAAATCGAGTTCGCCAGTCGCATCTGCCGCTAAGCCCCCTTCAAAGAAACGCACAACCAGGAAAGCGGCAGATACAAAACCCAAGCCCGCGCGCAAACGATCAACCCCCAAGGAGCCAAAATAATCGATCCCGTGTCATCGCGCTAAGCGAGCGCTCCTGACGCTGATACAATGAGCGCCCATGCTCACGCGCGCGCCAGCTTCTGCTAAATTGAGTATTCGCCGTTACGACACGTTATTCCTCGCGTGCTTCGCGGCAATCATCGCGATCACTTTCCTTTTGCGAATCTGGTATGCCGGAAATCTCTATCAGGATGACGGGCTGTGGTTCACCGCGGCCGAAGAGATTCTCCGAGGCAAAGCGCTCTACCGCGAAATCTTTTTCGACAAGCCTCCGGTTCTGCCGCTCGTTTACGCCGCGCTCTTCAATCTCTTCGGCGCTCACATCCTGACGATCCGCTTGTTCACTATTTGCAATTCGATTCTCGTTTCGTCGTTGCTTTATCTGTTCGGGTCGCGCCTTTACGACCGTCGTACGGGCCTTGTCGCCGGTCTGATGTTCGCGGTTTTCAGCACGACTTACATCAGCGGTGATATGCAGAGTCTCAACACGGAGTTCTTGATGGCGCCGTTTTACATAGCCGCCGCGTTCTTGTTGATTCGTTCATCCGCCACAAGCCAGCGACCTGGACTGTTTGCCTTCGCGGGTGGCGTCTTGGCTGGGATCGCGTTTCACATCAACCCAAAGGGCGCCTTCGATCTGATCTTCTTCGCTGTGCTTCTTCTAGTCGGGCGAAGTTGGGATGACGCGCCGCTGCTCAAGTACGCCCGGCGCGCGATGAAGTTGTTTGCGCTAGCCGTCGCGGGTCTCGCGGCAGCTTCGCTTCCCTTCGTCGCCTGGCTTTTCGCGACGGACTCGATGTCGCGCTATGTGCTCTATGTTTGGAAATGGGGCCTGCGCTATTCCAGCTATTATCCTCCAGCGCGCGGCGCGGAGATTTTGCTTCATTACGGCACGGACTATTTTCTGATCAATAACACGCTGTTCCTTGGCCTGCTGATTGTCGTTGGCATTACGACGAGTCGGATGATCTCGCGAACGAAGCGCATTGAGGGTGAGTCTCGCGACTTCTTCAACACGGACGTTGCGCTAGTGCTTTGGTTTGCGGTGTCGTTCGCAGGCGTCGCCGCCGGAGGGCGATTCTTCGCGCATTACTATTTCCAAATAATTCCGGGACTGTGTTTGATCGGCTCGCGAGGTCTGCTCGAACTCTTCTCGTGGTCAAAGTCGCGCAATCAATTTGCCAACGCCGCGGTTGTCATACTTCTTATCAGCGGGTTCGGCTACGCGATCGTTCGCACTCACAGCGAAACGGCGGCGCACGCGTTGGACTGGATGCAAGGGCGGCCCAACAAGATCAATCGCGAGACGCGAATAGCAGCGGCGATCGTGAGAGATATTCCAAATCCAACGGATGCCGTTGATCGGCTGGGCGCGGAGGAGATTCGGCCGGGCGGGCCTCGCACTCGCGCGGCCGCAGCTCCCGCCGATTTTCTCTTTGTATGGGGGAACTGGCCCGAGGTCTACTACTGGTCCGGATTGCTCCCCGCGTCCGGATATCTAAGCTCGCAACCGCTGACCGGTTTACCCGCGGATGTTTGGTACGGAAGCGAAGAGTACCATCTGATTTTCGATGACGAAACTACCGCGACTGCACGCGCAGAGTTGCTGCGGGATGTTGAGCGAAACCCGCCGAGGTACATAATCGATGAACTAGGTCTGCGCGATGCGCGATTTTCAATAATGGCTTATCCTGAGTTGCGCGATTTCATGAGCAAATACGAAAGACTCCCCAGCGAGAGCAGCGCGCCCATTTACATTCGAAAGTAAATGAGGTTGAGATCGAGACGGCTCGAAGAAATGCGTTTCACGCTGGGCAAGGAGTGGTAGAATCGGGAGCCATCATGTATTGCCCGCACTGTGGTAGAGCTAACTCAACGGAACAGCGATTCTGCCGATCGTGTGGATTCAGTCTCGAGAAGACTGTTCAGTCGCTGACCGAGCAGCTCCCAGCCGGGACGCTCGACGAACAAATCCAAAAACGTCAACAAACCGTTGAGCGTTTGATTCGCATCGCAGGCGGGAGCGCCATCTCGATCGTCGTGGGCGCGGTTCTTTGGGGCATCATCTACGAAATCATAATCGTCAAAGGCGAGGTGCTTGGTGGTTCGATCTTCCTGGCGTTCGTAGTCGGATTGGTCCTCGTCGCCGCGCTCGCGGTGTATAGAGACTTGCTGACCCAGGCATCCGCAAAACGGCGTTTGATTCAGTCCGAAACGGCGCGGGTCGCGAACACCGCGGAACCTCTGCTCGCCCCATCCGTTGAATCAACTCCGGCCATCACTGAGCACACAACGGAATTATTGGATCGCTGAATCGACAAAAGGAAAAGTCTGAATTCGGATTCGTGACCGGCTAAGGAGGCTCGCTATGCAGGACACAGGAATGTATGCGCCCGCGAACCAGCCGAGGAAAGGCATGGCTATCGCTTCGCTGCTGCTCGGCATCATCAGCATCCCAACGCTCGGTTTGATTTTTATTGGAGGGATCGTTGGAATCATTCTCGGCGTCATCGCGCTGGGCAAGATCAAGAGCGATCCGGCGCATTACGCAGGCAAGGGACTGGCAATCGCGGGCATCGTCACCAGTTCGCTTTCGATACTGATCGCGATCCCTGTCATCATAGCAGCTATTGCGATTCCGAACCTGACCAGGTCTCAGCAAGCTGCGCGTGAAGTCACTGCATTACATGAGGTGATGACGATTGGACAGGCGCAGATTCTATATTCGGTATCGAAAGGCGACGGAAAATTCACAGACCTGCGAACGTTGGGCGCGGAAGGATTGATAGACGCGACCCTGGCGACGGGTGAGAAGAACGGTTACCTGTTTACTTCGGAGCCGGTGCTAGTGTCCGGTCTATCTCCGATGTTCAACACGACAGCGAAGCCAACTCAAGCCGGCACATTCGGCACAGGCAAACGATCATTTGGTTCAAACGAGATGCTGGTGGTTTACGAGGCGGAAGGGTCAGTCGACTTGAAAGGCACGCCCTCGAATCGCGTACCGGCCGGTGGGAAACCCATCGATTAAAGTCATTTGATGCACCAGCCGGCGTTGTCTGAAAACGCTTATTGAGGACTGGCGAGCACGGAAGATTCCTCATCAGCCCGAACGCAATGACACCCAAGTGCTATCATTGCACCAGCTAACCGACAAAACGCAACGCGCCGCCCGTAAGCCGTTTCCATTGACAAGGGTTAGGTCATAAGTAATAATCGCACTCGATAATCCAAGCCAAACAAAGTCCCCGCGGATCGTCTTCATCAAGTGTGGGAGGAGCATCAAGTGGAAAACGAGCGTGAGGTTCGGCTGCGCCGACAAATAGAAGAGTTGGTTCGAGCGCGCGTAGGTTTGCTCGAACAAGACATCAGCCGCGTGCAGCGCGAGGTGAATGAATCATTCACTCGCTTGCTCGAAAGCACTGATACCGCGGCTTCGGTGCCCGAACACGACGAGGCGGTCTCGCAAATAGCCGCCGAAGTCCACGCGCAGGTCGATCAAGCGGGCGCTGAAAGCGTTCGCCTCGGCGCCGACATAGCTTTGCTGCGTGATTCGGTCGCCGAATTGAACGAGCAAAAAACTCAAGCCGATGTTTTGAATGCACTCGTCGCTCGTGCCGCGAACTTCTCGCCTCGCGTTGTGTTGTTTGTGGTGAAAGGCGGAAACGCCGTGGCCTGGGCCGCTCGCGGATTGGACGATACCAACACGTCGATCAGAGGAACATCGATTCCATTGCAGTCGGACACCGTGTTGCGCGCGGCGCTTTCCTCTCAACAGACTTTTTACGGGTCACCCGATCTTCAGGCTGAGAATCAGATTCTGTTGGCGCGGCTTGGCAACACACAACCGGGCCGCGTCCTGGCCGTTCCGCTGCGAGTGCGAAGCAAAACAGCGGCGCTGGTGTACGCGGATTCGGCCGAGCGCGGCGAAGTGGCGATCAACGTCGAAGCTATCGAATTGCTCGCGCAAACGGCGGGGCTTGTAGTCGAACTCGTTTCCCTCCGTGCGCGGATGTCTGAAGGCGCACAGCCCACTCGCCAACCCGTTGCGCCCGCGCCGGCTCCCGCTGAGCCGGTGATTGCCGGAGCCGGCAGCGTGCGAACACCCGAACCCCCGCACGTCTATCGCCCGTCGACAGAACATTCAACACCACCCCAACACGTTCCCGAGCCAAAGCCCGCACCCCAGCCGGCGCCCGAAGTCGCGCCGACATATTTCAGGCCGGCACCTGAACCCGTCGCTCCTTCTCCACCGCCGGCGCCGACGGCGAGCTTTGCCAGCGCCGTGCCCGATGAAGAAGAGAGGGCTCACAACGACGCGCGCCGCTTCGCCCGATTGCTGGTAAGCGAAATAAAACTCTACAACGAGCAGAAGGTAGCGGAAGGCAGGCGCGGCGGGGATCTGTACGACCGTTTGAAAGAAGACATCGACCGGAGCAGGCAGATGTATGAGAAACGAGTGACGCCAAATGTGACAGCGAAATACGATTACTTCTATGACGAACTGGTCGGAACTCTAGCTGAAGGCAACGCGGAAAAGCTCGGCTCCGACTGCCCGGGACCTTCAGTCGCGACCTCAGTGTGAGCCATTACTGATTCAGCCGCTCGGTTAGGGATACACCTGAGTCATCGTCGCTTGCGTGATTGATTTCTTAGGACCCTTCATCAATAATCTCCTCAGCCCCAAAAGGGAAACCAGCTCGCCGGTTGTTGAGGAGTCAGCATGTCCAGTCCTATTCGTTTCCTTATCAGCGCTCAAAGACGCATCACAATTGTGCTCTTTCCGCTTCTGATCTTCACGATAATTGCGCCGTTGACTGTCTCGTGTCAGAGAGGCGCCGCCGAACAGGATCGCGGAATCGAAGACCTTCGCGAGTTGGTCAAGAACGCATCCGGGCGTCCGGCGGCCGATGACCTGACTCGCATTGAGTCTCGATTTCCAAGAACGCGCACGGCCGCGCTTGCGCGATTTCTGAAGGGCTATCTCTATTACTCGGCGCAGAATTACAAGGACGCGATAGAAGCATTGGATACGCGAGCGATCAGCGGGACTACGGCGCTTGGTGATTACGCTTTCTTTTATCGCGCGGAGAGCGAAGCAGCAAATGATGTGAAGCGTGACGCTCGGCGCGACTACATAACGGTGAGCAGTCACTATCCTGATTCGTTGAAGACTCGCGAAGCGAAGGTTCACGCCGCGGAGATGGCAATCGCTGTGGGTGATCCCGCAAGCGCAATCAAAGACCTCGCGCGAATGGCCGAAGCAAAGGACGCGCAGGCGGTGTTTGTGACAGCACAGGCTTATGAAGCGGCAGGTAAGATCGACGACGCGATAAGACTGTACCGGCAGATCTACTACGAGATGCCCGCGACCAGTGCGAGCGTCCAGGCAGATGCGCGAATGACTGCGCTTGATGCCGCCATCAAAGATCACCCCGGTTCATTCGCCGATGAGCGGGCGCGCGCGGATGCTTTGTTTCAGGCGAGACAGTACCTGGAGGCGGCAACAGCATACGAACAACTGCTGACACGTTTTCCGGAAGCCGAGCGAATTGACGAAGTACATTTGCGTCGCGGCATAAGTCTGATGAACAGCAAACAAGTTGCGCCGGGCATCACATCGCTCGCTCGTGTCACGGATCGGAACCCGGACCTGCGCGCGGAATCGTTGTTTCACCAAGCGGATGCCTTGCGCCGCGCGAGCCGCTCGCCGGAGTCGTCGGTGGTTGTTGATCGTCTGCTCAGTCAGTATCCCAAGACTCGTTGGGCCAGCGAGGCGCTGTATGCGCTTGCGACTTACCTGAACAAACAGGATCGCGACGCCGAAGCGGCCACTCGATACCGTCAATTGCTTGGTTCGTATCCCAAGAGCCAATACGCGCCCGAAGCGTCTTACAATCTTGGTTGGTTTGCTTACCAAACGAAGAACTATGCGGACGCCGCGCGGATACTCGAGCAGCATCTCGCGAGTTATCGTTACCCGGATACGAAGTACATCGGCGAAGCAGGGCTGTGGGCTGCGAAGTCCGAAGAGCGGCTGGGCCACAAGGCGCGCGCACTGGCGTTGTACGATTTGGTGAATGCGCGATATCGCTACGGTTATCACGGTTATGTGGCGGGGCTTCGCGCGGCGTCGCTGCGAAAAGCGGAACCGGGGCTTGCTCCTGAGCAAGCGAAGCAGGGTTCGGATCTCGAACGAATCAGCTCGAACGTGATGTACGTCGAAAAGATTAAGGAAACCGCTGACGGATCCGAAGCGAGTCGCATCGCAAAGACGAACGATCTCGAGGTGATTGGTCTCGGCGAGTTGGCGGTCCGTGAATTGAACAAAGCGCTCGAGGCCGCGCCCGATTCTCCGAGGATCAACCTTCGACTGGCTCAGCTTTATTCGCGACGCGGCGAAAACTTTCAAGCGACGCTCGTTTTGAGGAAGGGCTATCCTGACATCTACTCGTATCGCGAGTCGGACGTGCCCCGGGAGGCCTGGGAGATTTTCTTCCCTTTGGTCGGGTGGAGCACGATCAAGGAAGAAGCCAAACGCTACGGCATCGATCCCTATTTGGCCGCCGGTTTGATTCGCCAGGAAAGCGTGTTCAGCCCTACCGCGATTTCGAGGGCGGGTGCGCGCGGACTGATGCAGGTCATGCCGGCAACCGGCCAGTTGATCTCGAAGCGCCAGGGCATCGGAACGATCACCGCGGCCGATCTCTATAATCCTTCGCTCAACATCAAGCTGGGCATGAATTTTCTTGCGCAGATGCTGGGGCAGTTCAACAGGATCGAATACGCGGCAGCGGCTTACAATGCTGGTCCCGGAAGGGCCCAGCGATGGATCGCCGAACGCGGCTCAATGGACATCGAGGACTGGATTGAGAGCATTCCGTTCTCGGAGACGCGGGGATATGTTCAGGGAGTGCTTCGTTACGCCGCAAACTATCGACGGCTTTACAAAGAGTAATGAATATTCTGAACTCATGGTCAGCCTTGCACGCCGCTAACAAGCCTCGACTCATATTCGCTGTTCTAGTTTTGCTGGCGCCGGTCACTACTTACACTCAGAGTCAAAAAACTCGACGTCCCTCCGCTGCAACCGCCTCAACCGGCGCGTTGAAAGTGATCACCGGGCAGGCTGGCTCAGTCGTGTTCATAAACAATGTGCGTCATGGAATAACAAACGACAAAGGCGAGCTTGAGCTGCCTCGAGTAATCGCCAGCTCGTACCCGGTTCGAGTGCGGACGGTGGGATTCGCCGACGGAAATGCGTCAGTCATAGTCTCAGCACGCGGCAACAAAACACTGCGCATAACACAACAAGCGACGACCGACGAAACCACTCTTCATTATCAGCGAGGAGACGCGCTTCGAGACAAGGGCAGGAACAAGGATGCCGTCGAGGAATACAAACTGGCACTTGCAGTGAAAAATTTCGCTGAAGTGCGAATCGCGATGGCTCGAAGCCTAACTACACTCCAGGATTTTCAGGAAGCCGAGAAGCATGTCCAGGCGGCAATCAAGCTCGGAGGGCAGGCAGTCGTTGAGGCTCAAACCGTACTGGCGAATCTGAGAAGGCATCAAGGCCTGGTGGAAGAATCAATCTTCGAATATCGAAAGGCGCTTCGGCTGGCGCACGGCAATTCGTTTGAAGCTCACATCGGATTGGCTATCGCGCTTAACGAACAAGAAAAGGTCGATGAAGCGGTCAGGGAGTATCGAATCGGAATAATCCAGGACATGGAAACCGAGCCAATCCTTTATTACCAACTTGGTGAAATCTTCGAGAAGGCAAAGCGCAATGCTGAGGCCATTGCGTCGTATCGCAACTACTTGCGGCTGGACCCCGAAGGCGAATATGCTTCTGCGGCTGAATCGATTATTGAAAGGCTGAAGGAAGAGAGCAACATTCGGTAACCGGCGCAAATCCGGCCGAATGACTCCGCGTTAAGCCCAACGCGAATCCATCTTAAGGCATGCCTAAACAAATTATTTCCCACAAAGCAGAACAATTCACCGAATCGGTTATTCGCGAGATGACTCGCCAGGCTCATCTTTACGGCGCGATCAATCTCTCTCAAGGCTTCCCAGATTTTCCTGCGCCCGAAGAGATCAAGCTTGCCGCTTGCGACGCGATCATGGCCGACATCAACCAGTATGCAATCACGTGGGGCGCGAAGAGTTTTCGCGACGCGATAGCAGAAAAATCATCGTGGTATCTGGGTCTTGAAGTCGACCCCGAGCGCGAGATCACAGTCACCTGTGGCTCAACTGAAGCGATGATCGGCGCGATGCTGGCGATAGTTAATCCCGGCGACGAAGTGATCGTATTCGAACCTTTCTACGAGAACTACGGCCCGGACGCAATCCTTTCGGGCGCGACTCCTCGGTACGTCACCCTGCGCCCTCCCGAGTGGTCCTTCGATCCGGACGAATTGGCAGCGGCATTCAACAACAACACCAAAGCAATCATCATCAACACTCCGAACAATCCCACGGGAAAAGTGTTTAGCCGCGATGAGCTTCAGACGATTGCCGATCTGTGTCACAAGTGGAACGTCATCGCGATCACCGACGAGATATACGAGCACATTCTCTTTAACGATAAGAAACACATCGCGATTGCGACGCTCGACGGGATGCGGGATCGCACGATTACCATCAACGGATTGTCCAAGACTTATTCTGTTACAGGCTGGAGGGTTGGTTACACGATCGCGCCTTTTGAGATATCGCAGGCGATTCGCAAGGTTCACGATTTTCTGACGGTCGGCGCCGCGGCTCCATTGCAGGAAGCGGGCGCGCATGCTTTGAGGATGCCAAGGTCTTATTACGATCACCTGAATGCGGACTACACTGCTCGGCGCAATCGGCTGCTGCCGGTGTTAAAGCAGGCGGGGTTTAAATGTTTCGATCCCGATGGCGCCTACTATGTGATGACCGACATCAGCGCATTCGGATATGAGAATGACGTTGAGTTTGCGCGCTTCCTTGTCAAGGACATCGGAGTCGCTGTTGTTCCGGGCAGCAGTTTTTATCACGATCCGGAGCTTGGCCGCGCTCAGGTGCGATTCACATTTTGTAAGAAAGACGAAACCCTTGCGGCGGCGGAGGAACGACTGCAGAAGTTGAAATCATTCGCCACCTGAACATGTCGTGCTGGCATTGATGAATGATTGATCTAAGGTACTCACTCGTAATCGAGGCCACGGAAGATCCGTCGTTTTTCGGCTTTTACTCGCCTGACCTCGAGGGCTTCACTGGTGTTGGGCATTCGATCGAAGATTGCTTATACAAAGGCTAAGTGGGGAATCGAAGAACACCTCTCAGTGCTTCAAGAACAGGGACTGCCGGTCCCGGCACAACATCCGAACCCAACTGTCGTAATTCAAAATGAACAGCGATTGGAGCCGGCCGCGTGATGTTCCACGGCTCGCTATTGATAGAGGCTCTAGCCCCTCGCGAGTATTGCGCCCGCACCTCGATCCAGTAGCTCTTCGGCAAGCTTGAGACCGATTGCTTCCGCGTCCCGCGACGCTCCACGTTGCTCACCCTCGACCATCTCCAATCCGTCCGTACTCGCGACCAGACCTTTGATCGTGAGTTGGTCGTCTTCTACTTTCGCGTGAGCCGCGATGGGAACCAAACAACCGCCTCCGAGACCTTTTAGAAACGCCCTCTCTGCGGTACACGCCAGCCGCGTTGGCTGATGCTCGAGCGCGCGAATAATTCTGCCAGTAACTTCATCATCCGCGCGGGTCTCGATTGCAAGCGCGCCCTGGCCGACGGCTGGCAGCACCAGAGTCGCACTTAGGTGTTCAGTAATTCGCTCCGAGTATCCGAGCCTACGAAGCCCTGCTGCGGCTAACACAATCGCATCGAACTGGCCCTCGTCCAGTTTGCGCAACCGCGTATCTACGTTGCCACGAATAGGCTCAAGCACGAGATCCGGACGCACGCGCCGAAGCTGCGATTGACGCCGAAGGCTGCTGGTGCCGACGCTTGCGCGATCAGGAAGCTCGTCAAAAGATTTGATTGAATCTCGAGCGACCAGCGCATCGCGAACATCTTCGCGCTCACAGATCGCACATATGTGCAGGCCGTCCGGTAACTCGGTCGGTAGATCCTTGAGGCTGTGCACCGCCAAATGTACCCTGCCCTCGCAGATCGCATCCTCGAGTTCCTTCGTGAAAAGTCCCTTGCCTTGTTCGCCCAGCTTCGGAAGCGACACGTCAAGCACTCGATCTCCTTTTGTCGAAATAATCTCTATTTCAACCTCGATGCCGGGGTTCAGTTGTTCAACGCGAGACTTGACCCAGTTGGTTTGCCATAACGCGAGCTGGCTGCCGCGCGTTCCGATTACAAGTTTCTCCAACACGTCTTACCTTCCTCAATCAGTCGATGCGCATCATTCGCCGAAGTTCTTCGACCATCTGGGTAGGCTTGCCGTCTCGCGCGGCGTTTCGCAGATGAACGATCATTGGATGTGAAAGCTTATTTACCAGCGCCGGTATCAAAACGTCCTCGATGGCTGCCTCCTGTTGCGGGGTCATATCCGGAAGCCGCTTCCGATTCCGCTTGAACTCGCTCACAACGACTTGCAGAAGCAGTTCCTTGACTTCAACAACCGCGGGTCCAATATCCAGCGAACGCAGTTGTTCGACAAACTGCAGCACTTCGGAATCGATTATTGATTCTGCGCGGCTGGCTTCTTTCTCTCGTTCACGAATATTTGTTTTGACCACCGAATCAAGATCATCGACGTCAAATAGGAAAACATTCTCGAGCGATGAAAGGCCGGGATCGATATTCCGCGGAACCGAAATATCTACAAACAACAGAGGCCCCTTCTTGCGAGCTTTGAGAGCGCGCTTCGTCTCGGCGGCCCGAATAACGTAGTCCGGCGCACCAGTTGAACAGAGCACGATATCGGCGGCCGGCAGGACATCGTAGAAAGCTTCGAAGTTGACCGCGCCGCCTGAATACCGGCTCGCGATCTCCTCCGCGCGCTCGGCCGTGCGATTCGTCACAATCAGCTTGCTGGTGCCTGCATCGATAAGGCTGCGCGCCGCAAGCTCGCCCATTTCGCCCGCTCCCACCAGCAACACGGTTTTATCAGACAGATCCTGGAATATTTTTCGAGCGAGTTCTACGGCGACCGAACTGACCGACACCGGATTTTGCGCGACTCCGGTCTCGGTGCGAATTCGTTTTGCGACGGATAGAGTGCGATGCATCAATTGACTGAGCACTCGGCCGATCGTGCCTGCGTTGATCGCGTGCTGGTAGGCTTCCTTGACCTGCCCGAGTATTTGAGACTCACCAATCACCATCGAGTCCAGGCTCGCGGCAACCCGGAACAGATGTTTGATTGCATTGCCGTCGGTGTGCTTGTAGATGTGGCCGTTCAAGCTGCCCGCCGGCAGCTTGTGATACTGGCTCAGAAACTCCGATAGCGAATCAAGGCCCTGCTCGGAGCCCATCGGTGTTGAAGCGATCAACTCCACTCTGTTGCACGTCGACACAATCAATGCCTCGTCCAGCGCATTGTGGCCGACGAGGCTTTCGAGCGCTTCGGGGAGCAGCGGTTCGGCGAAGGCTAAGCGCTCGCGCATCTCGAGCGGCGCGGTCTTATGGCTTAGTCCTACGAGAACGATGTTCATCAAGAAACCGGTTCCGCTTCAAAGCGCGTGGCCCAGATATCGCACACCTACCAGACTGCAAATCACAATGATGAAGCTGACGATCGACGCGAGAGCGACCGCCCGGCCGCCCCAGCCCGCGTTTATTCGAGATTGAAGAATTCCGAGATAAAGCACCCACGTGACGACGGAGAAAATTTCGAGCGGACCGGCTTGCCAGTAGATGTGGTATCGCGAGTACGAATACCAGACTCCGCCGACGATACCGAGGGTCATCAGCACAAATCCTATCGCCATAGCTTTCGTGCTGATCGCGTCACAAGTATTGAGCGACGGCAGTTTGTAAAAGATCGTGCCGAACCGTTTGAGCTTCAGTTCACGCTCCTGGATGATGTACATAACGCCTGCGCCAAAGGCCACGAAGAACGAAGCATACGCCAGCAGCAACAATCCGACGTGCGCGGGCAGAAGCACACTCTGAAGTGTGTTGCCGAACTCCGGAGAGTCGCCAGTTGGACCCGGCGAGATCGCGGCCACCGTGGCAAGAACCAACACGATCGGGAATATGAAGGCTTTAAGCGCGTTTGCGCGATACCAGCGGTAGGCTATTAGCGAGAGAATAACGAGGCCCCACGACAGGAAGGCGCTCATCTCCTGAGTACCGACAAGCGGACATCTGCCGGTTCGAAAGCCGCGCAGCAACAGCCAGCTTGTGTGCAATCCGAAAGCGACGGCGAGCGCTGCAAGAGAGGTGTTGCGCATTAGCGGCCGCTTTGTCGTCAGCGCAAGAATAGACTGGGCTACGCATAAAGCGTAGCCCGTTAGAATTGCGATCCAAAGGATTTGCATAGGGCCGACCCCGGCGTGTTGTTCCAGCAACGCTAATTCTACCCATGGGCCGACCCCTAAGCAATGAAGGGTTCAGATCAGATGGTTTCCATCTTGCGAAGTGCGGCGGGATCTAGCATCGTGATCCGTTTGCGGCCGACCTTGATTAGCTTGTCAGCTTTGAGTTCCGCGATACCGTTCGTCACCGTCTCTCGATACACACCCAGCATGTCTGCCATTTCCTGGTGAGTGTACCCAGTCACCTCTTTGTTTCCGCCGCCCAGTTTGATGAGTAGCGAGGCTACTCTCGACGTCACTGGTTGGAAAGCGGACTGCTCGTGCCTTCGCTCCGCATCAACAAGACGCGGACCGATCTGACGAGCAAGGTTTAGCCCGACCGCGGATGACGCTGCCGCGAGCTTCTCGAAGTCGCCCGCATTCATGAACGTGACCTTCGAGGGCTCGGCCGCAACAGCTCTAGCACCGAGCATCGACTGCCCCAGCATTGGCATGTCGCCAAAGATGGTTCCCGCTTCGACCGTCTTGACGTCAAGATCGCGTCCACTCGCCGATGTTCTGATGATGTTGACTCGGCCACTTCTAACAAGACAAACGACCGGACCCTTCTGTGAGGAGGACGGATAAACCGTATCTCCCTGCTTGAAGTTCCGCTTCGTCATCTTCTCAATTGCAGCGTCGGCTGACTTGCTGTTCTGTCCAACCAGGTCTCCGAGTTTCAAGTATCCAACTTTGCCGGCGAGACTAATCGCCGCTAACGACCGAATCTTGTCACTCGGTCCCTTCGTACGCCTTTTCCGTTTCGTTTTCGTTCCTCTAGCCAATGTATTCACCTCTTGTGTTCCCAGAAATTAAGTTACGCAGAGAGTTTTTGCCTACTGCCTTTTTTTAGCGGGAGTCGGCAGCGACGTGCATTCTTCGAGCGGTTCTATTTTGTCGAGCTTGCTGACTGCTGTTTAACAGGCTCTAACCGATTATTATTTTTTTCCGCTCTACATTCCAGCCATGCTGCTCTTGCAACGGAGAAAGATATTACATGGTGCGCTTAGGAATCATAAAGTAAGCCACAGCACAAACGCAACCGTAGTTCTGCTCAAGTGAGCACACGGAACAGAGTTAACGGGTCAAAAGAGGGCACTCATCAGCTTTTCAGCTCGTCACCGCCCGCGGAGCCGTCTGCTTGTATAGCAGAATGGTCATTACAGCGAACGCTCCAGCAAGAATGGTAGGTAGATAAAAGAGCCATCGCGGATTTTCAAAGTGCGTCATCGCCAGTCCCGAGATCGAAGGTCCAATCAAACTGCCAATCCCGAACGCTAACGAAAACGCGGAATGTGCCGCACCAAGGCGCTCTCGCCGGACGATATCACCAATCAACGACAGACCTATCGGATATAGACTTCCTGCCAGCGCGCCCGCCGCCGCGCCCGTAACCAGAAACAACCGCCAATCACTGTGTAACGGAATTAGCGCAAATACACCTCCGAGCAATACCGTGCATGTCACCAAAGTTTTTCTTTTGCCGAAACGATCGGCCGCCCGGCCAATTGGAACCTGACTGGCTATCGTCCCAACTATCACTGCCGTGATTATCCCGCCCATCGTCGTTTCGGATACTCTGAGCTCTTGTTTTAAGTAGAGCGGAAACAGCGTCACTAACGATGACATCAAGTAACCGTAGAGTGCTCCGGCCGAAATCGGAACAACAATGTTCTTCCGCAGCACGCTGAACATGTTCTCGGTGTGCTCGGTGCCGGCATGGGTTCTCTTGATGAGCATGCCGGCCAGAAGAGCCGCGATGAGGCTCAACGCAAAGCAAAGGACGAACGGTACCTGCGGCTGTATGCCGAAGAGCAGGCTTCCTGCCAGCGGCCCGGTCGCCCATCCGATCCCGACCGAAAGGGCATAGTAGCTCATCCGACTTGCGCGCTCGTCTGGCCTGCTCAATTGGCTAATCATGGTTTCTGTCGCAACCGAAATTGCCGCGGCGCCGACTCCTTCAATCGCGCGCATAGCGAAGAACAGTCCCGTCGTCGTGATGAATGCGAACAACAATATCGCCGCGCCGTACACGACCAGCCCAATCACCAGTACCGGCTTCGGCCCGATGCGATCGATAAGCAACCCTACAGGAAACGACGCTACCGTAAACGCGCCGAACATTGTCGTGCCGATTAACCCTACGATGAAGCTGTTCTCGCCGTGTTCGGCAAGCACTATCGCAATCAACGGCGCCACAAGGCCAACGCCCAGGTAGCTGAGAGCAACGCTTAGATAAATTGAAAGGAAGGATTTCGAATCAGACAAGCTTCCCCCAAGGAAAGGCCAGAAAATAGCATCGATGTTCCAGCGTTTGCAAGATAGCGGCTGGTTGATCGAGTCCGCTCAGAACCTTGAGGGGTGTGGGTTAAGTTGAAAGTCTCAGGCACCGGCTAACTCTGAGCGTGGTGCTCGCGCATCTGCTCGACGTACTTGTCATACTCGCGGCTTCCGATAAATTTGGAAGGCAATACCGTCGATAGGAATTTCAGATATCCTTCCGGGGAAAGCTCTCTTCCCTCTTCGGTGAGTAATTGCCCACGCACGTCGTACGGCCTGAACACCAAGTCATCGGGACCACGCTTGCGAAAGAACTTTCGATCGGGCAGCAGAAGCAGATCATTCGGCTGGACTCCCTGTTTAGGATCTCCGGAGCGCTCTATCTCATCAATCAATGCGTGCGCTTCCGGCCGAGACATCGCCGGCATTCGTTCCTGCACCATTGCGACGTTGACGTTTCGCACGACGCCTTGGACTTCTTCAACGTATTCGGATTGCGCCGTGCCATTGATTTTGTCCTTGAATCCGAACGTCAGCGCCGTCTCGCCTCCCAGTTCATTGCCGAACATTTCGAGCCCTCGCGGATACCACAAGCAGAGCGCCCTCTGCAGGTCATCGATGCTGTAATCCCCCTCGCCGCGAGCAGCCATTTGCCCGATCTCCTTGAGGAGTTTTCTTCCGCTCCCCAGATGAAAAGCCTCTTCCTGGAGCATCGGTCCCATGCTTCGAGCCATCGGCGCATAGCTGAAGACCTGCTGCATTTCGAGTTGATATTTTCCGACGAGATCGATGACCGTGGCGTAGGTTACGTTGTCGAGAAAGTCATTGAAATCGATGTTGAACGCATCGAGCACGTGCCCGCCGAGTTCCATCGATAGAAGTTCTTCGATAGTTTGCCTTGCGACATCGCCGAGCCCGGGCTTCTTCCACGTCGGATCCTGATCCAGAACCCAGAACATTTGATAAGCGTGCCGAAGCTCCTCGGCCATGATTCTCAACACGGCAAATTTGGCTTTGTCGCTCACGGCTCTATCGAGCGTTATGCGATGCTGCTGAATTGACCCAAGCTCGGTCGAGGCCTGTGCGCGAACGATGTCGCGAGCGCTGAAGAACGCGTTTCCAACCATCTCTTTGGCCTTCTCGAAGCGCGGCCTGCCCGCGTACTGGCCAACTTCAATGATCTCGCTCGACAGATCGCCAACCTTCGCGAGCAATTCAAACGGCGGAACGCCTTTGAAGTAGTCGTCCCAATGTGTCACCAGTATCTTAAGCTCGGGAAAATTCTTTTCTTGCCAGTCCACGATAGCACTGTGGTAGTTAGGAGTAATGGTGGTTGTCGCGTAGGTCATCTCGCTCTCCAGTATCGATCGGCTTAATTCCAGAGCCAGTTGCATTCTATCGAACGAGCGTTCGAAATTCAAGACAGACACTCAAGTGGCTTTGATGCTCTCGATTGCGTCTTGCATGACTTCGGAGATTCTTTCCACGTTTGGTCCACCGCCCTGTGCAAGGTCCGGTCTGCCGCCGCCTCGGCCCCCCAACGCCTGACAAGCCTCCGTCACAAGCTCCCCCATGCTGTGTTCAAGCGACGCCGCGCGTGCGAACACAAGGCGTACGGATCCTGAATCCTTCGTCGCTAAGAGCGCGATGGACGGCTCGCGCTGAACTATTTTCTGCGCGAGCATTCTGACTTCTTCGAGGTCTCGTCCGTCAAATACCTGATGGACGATTTTAAAAGAGCCCAGGCTGTCGGCTGAGACCAGCATCTCGCCAGCCTCGGCGCTCATCGCCAGCTCCAATAATTCGTGAATGCGCTTCTTGAATGTCTTGTTGTCTTGAATGGTTTTTTCGACTAGGTCAACAGCATTCTCTCTTTCGGCGCTCAGGAGCCGCGCTACGCCAAATGCGGTGTCGCGAGCGAGTCGATACTCTCGAAGCGCGCGGCCTCCGCACACGAACTCGATTCTGGTCATTTTCTTCGCGCGCTCGTAGGAACGAACGGCGATCAGCCCGACTTGCCCCGTTCGCGTGGCGTGCGTGCCGCCGCACGGAGACCAATCGAAGTCTTCAACTTCGATGATGCGAATATCACCCTGCACCGGGCTTTCCTTTCTTAATGGGAACCGAACGGCTTCTTCCTCATTTACGAGATGGACGATCATCGGGCGATCCTCGAACACTATTTCGTTGGCGACATTCTCAGCCGCGCGAATGAGGTCTTCCGAAGGAGATTGCCAGTCGACATCTATCGTCGAGGTCTCAGCGCCCATATGAAAGGACCTGGTTTCCGCCCCGCAAGCACGCACAAAGGCCTGAGACAGAATGTGCTGACCGCTGTGCTGCTGCAAGTGGTCGAGCCGCCGCGCGGGATCGATTCTCCCAGTCACCTCAGAGCCTATTGCCAACGAACTCGCGCCGGCCACTTTGTGATAAATCGCACCCCACTCATCCTCGAACACGTCGGTGACTTCTACACTGGACAACGTCCCGAGATCGTTCGGTTGACCTCCGCCGGTTGGATAAAACGCCGTCCGATCGAGAACTACCGAATCACCGCCGTCGGATGACCTGATGTCGATTACGGTTCCCGTAAACTCGAGTAGCCGAGAATCGCGAAAGTACAATCGTTCAGTTGGGGGCATCTGGGTCGCCGTCCTCTCGAAGAATTGAGACGCCAATGGTGATGCGAGCCGCGATCAAAGTCAACGGTTGCGCCGCGGGTCTCGGAGCCGCTAGCCTTCAGCCGATGAGGAAAATCTTCACACTCGACCTCCCTGGCGGAAGGACGATTGAGCTTGGCAAGCGCACAGCGATTGTCGGCGTGGTGAATATCACACCCGATTCATTTTCGGATGGCGGCCGGAACTTCGAGCCGGAGCGCGCGATCGACAGAGCGCTGGAGCTTGAAAGCGAGGGGGCGGACATCCTCGAGGTGGGAGGCGAATCCACAAGGCCCGGAGCCACGCGCTTGCCGGTTCTTGAGGAACTCGACAGGGTGATGCCGGTATTGCGTGGACTGGCCGGTCGTCTGAGTATTCCCATTGCAATCGATACTTATAAGAGCGAGGTTGCCGCCGCGGCCGTTGAACAAGGCGTTGCCATCATCAACGACGTCAGCGCACTCAGATTCGATCCGGCGCTCGCTGATGTTGCGGCGCGCACGGGCGCGATCCTCGTACTGATGCACATGCGAGGCGAGCCAGCCAACATGCAGAAGATCGAGCCCAGCGCGGACATCTTCGCGGAGATTGAGACCGATCTCGCGCAGGCCATTCGGCAGGCGGAATCGCGCGGAGTGAGACACAACCAGATCATAGTCGATCCCGGGATAGGATTTGGAAAGACCCTGGAGCAGAACCTCGCAATCATAAACCATCTGGATCGTTTCGAGAGCTTCGGTCTCCCGTTGATGATCGGGACTTCGCGAAAGAGCTTCATTGGCAGACTAACTGACCGTCCGGAGAATGATCGAGTGATGGGCACCGCGGCGTCCGTTGCCGTTTCGATAATTCGGGGGGCACACGTCGTTCGGGTCCACGACGTCAGGCAGATGATAGACGTTGCGCGGGTGACAGACGCCTTGCTCGCTAATTGAAGGGCCGGCTGCAATGCGCAAACCGGCCCTCTCCAGATCCACGAGTGTCAGTCCACTGACATCACGGACACACGCAGCTATTGTTTCTAATATCCCGATCGGTGATTGTGCACTTCATCACGCCGGGCGGGAACTGCAATGCCGCATTGCCCTTGAACTGCGTCTTGTCGACATTCGCCTGCAGCCTGCGATCACCAGGGTTATGCTGTAAGGTGATAAGGCATCCCTTTTTGGCTACGGTTCCGATTCCAGTGAAGATAGTGCCACCGCAGCAGAAGCGATACTGGCCGGTAATGGAATTGAACAGCAGCACAGTGGCTGGGTTGCTGTCATCCTGCAGGCAGACATCGAACGCTGTTACCGTGAAGCTGCAAGTAGCGGTGTTCATCGACGCGTCCGTTGCCGTGCAAGTCACGGTAGTGGTCCCGATGGGGAAGCACGAGCCGGATGGAGGAGTACACCCGACCGTTACGCCCGGACAATTATCTGTTGCTGTCGCGGTGAAGGTCGCAACCTGGCAACTCGACGACTGACAGACACTCTGGTTTGTAACTACCGTCTGGTTGGCCGGACAAGTGACCGTCGGCGGCTGAGTGTCGTTGACTGTGACCGTGAACGAGCAGCTTGGCCCCGCGGTAGTCATGCAGGTAACTGTGGTTGTGCCTTTTGAGAAGAAAGAGCCGGAGGCCGGACTGCATGTGACAGTGCCGCACGTGCCAGTGGTAGTTGGAGCGGGATAGGTTACAACGGCTCCGCACTGGTTCGGGTCGGTCGATTGAGTTATGTTCGCGGGACAGGTGATAGTGCACTTGCACTTGCCCGCGGTGCCTGCATTGAAGATAGCCAGGACTTCCGCGGCACTGAGCGCCCGGTTGAACAGCTCGACCTCGTCGATCAGGCCACTGAAAAATGGATCGAGGATTGTGTTCGGAGAGTTCCGCCCTATCCTCAACTCCGCGGTATTGGTAAGACTGCCGGCTCGCCCGGTTGGGTCGAAGGTGAGGACGGATACTCCATCAACATACAGGTTCCCCCCGGTCGTGCTGTTTCGAACAACCGTCACCGCGACATGATGAAACGCGCCATTCGCGACATTGGTCGCCGAAACAAAGTTTGAAGCTGTGCCATCCGCGAGTTGCACCCCGAGATTACCATTGAACGTGAAGAAACTATACCCGGTGAAGACGGAGACATTATCCCCGACTCTTTTATCTACGATGGATTGGACGCCACTAGTATTACTCGTCTGGATCCAAGCGTCGATTGAGAAGTCTCCCGTCCCGAAATTTATCTTAGCAACGTCAGGCGCGGACACATACGCGGTCGTGCCATTAAGGCTAAACGCCTGCGCAACCTCGCCTGCGGCGAACGTCGCACCGCCATTCAGAGTGCCATTATCGGGACTCGCTGTGACATCATTGGCATTATTGTCGGCAGGCCACCAGGCAACCATGTTTGCCGGGGGCGTTGTGCAAGAGGGCTGGGCCAACGCACCGGGCGCTATCTGCGAGCTCGGTCCGACTAGAACGAGGCCAAGGAGAGTCGCGCCGGAAATCATCACGAGGACCAGTCGCAAATTGCGCTGGCGTTTCCTGGTAGTCCTCACATCAAACCGTGTTCTCGGGCATGCATCACGACTATCTGTCATCATCTGTGGTTTCCTCCATTAAGAACTTTCATCGCAACGCGATAGGGATTTACGTTGCATTTCTTTCGAGAGACTGCGCATCACCGGCGAGACTGCACATCACAGCGGGCGAAGCATATACGAAGATATCGGCAAGCGTCTGTGACGACTGTCACGTACTTCGGTTGAGTTGTCGACTTGCTCACCAGCCAAAGCTCGGTACCTGGTGAAAGAAGCAATCGCAAACCTGCTGTACTCGTCGTCTCAGTTTCCACAAACATTGAGCGATGGCTAAGCCGAAGCTTAGACTCCAATAGGCCGCGATTCAAGCCCATCGAATCGCCTCAACCGTCCGGCCGCGCCATTCAGAAAGCGAAAAAGCGATTGTATCAACGACAGGGCCGGCTGCAATGCAAACCGGCCCTTCTCAAAGATTCGACGGATGTAAGATCCAACGACTGTCACTGACACACGCACGAGTTGTTTCTTGTATCCCGATCGGTGATCGTGCATTTCATCACGCCGGGCGGGAACTGCAAAGCCGCATTGCCCTTGAACTGAGCTTTGTCGATACTCGCCTGCAGCCTGCGATCGCCGGGATTATGCTGCAAGGTGATCGTGCACCCCTTAACCATCGCAGTCCCGATTCCGGTAAAGATAGTTCCGCCGCAACAGAACCGATACTCACCAGTCGCGGAGTTGAACAGCAGCACAGTGGCCGGATTGGTGTCATCCTGCAGACAAACATCAAACACCTTTATGGTGAATTGGCATGTAGCCGTATTCATCGACGCATCCGTGGCGGTGCAGGTTACTGTAGTTGTGCCCACGGGTATGCACGAACCCGATGGTGGAGTGCAGACAACCGTCACCCCCGGGCAATTGTCGCTTGCCGTAGTGGTGAAGTTCACAACCTGGCAAGCCTGGCTGGCCGGAACACAGACCGTTTTATTTGTTACAGCCGTGATGTTCGCCGGACAAGTTATCTGGGGCGGCTGCGTGTCGTTGACCGTCACGGTAAACGAACAGCTCGCTCCGGACTCGCTTGTGCAGTTCACCGGCGTTGTCCCTACAGGAAAGAATGAACCCGATAAGGGGCTGCACGTGACCGTCCCGCAATCGCCGCTGGATGTAGGCGCCGGATACGTAACGACAGCGCCACACTGATTTGGATCATTTGACATGGTGATGTTGGCGGGACAAGTGATGCCGGTGCACGCTGCGAACACCTTGAAGAAAATCGCATCGTGGTTCGCAAAAGGCCGCCCGAGAGGAGCTCCGTTTCCCGTGAAGACTCCATAGAAGTTAGTCCCCACAGCCTTGACCTGCTGATAATCTCCCAGAACTCGCTGTGATGGATTGCCGCTGTCTGCAGCCGACGACAGAAACGTGAGCAAAGTGTTATCCGTGAACGTCGATCCCTGATCGGTGCTCGTGGCGAAGTGGGCAGTGAACTGCGGAAATCCCATACTCATTCCATCGTAACTCGTGTAGAGAACGCCGACCACTCCGTTAGTAGTAACCGCTACCGAGGGGAGCGCAGCCTGAATCTGCCCTGTTACGAAATGGGGCGTCCCAACAGTCAGCCCGCCCATTCCATCATCAGTCAGGCGGATTATGGCGAGCTGGTTGTTCTGCGTCATGGCATCACGAGTGCCATAGACGTAATAGACGTCGCCGTTACTCGGATCCACCGTCGCGTGATCGATGCCTCCGAGCAGCGCATTGACTGTACCGAACTTGGGCGAAGCCTGAGTCGAGTCGGCATTCGCGACCACGATTCCAGTCGCGCTTCCGTTGAGGGTCCACGTAGCGCCGCTGTCCGTGCTGCGGTTGAGCATGTAATTCAGATTGAAGAAACCACCGAGATCTCCGGTCACCAGGTCCTGGAACAAGCTGTACACGTAACCATTGTTCGGATTGACCGCAAGACGGTGGCCCGGGTTCACACAGTTGCCCCCGATGCAGTTGAGTGAAGTACCCGCGCTGTTATCGACGGTAAAGTTCGGCGGGTTTGATCCCCTGGCCACCGCTACGCGCATTCCTCTCGGCAGCCCGCTGAAGTCATCATAAGCGGCGTACACATTATCCTGGCTGGCGGTGACGGTGTCACGGATTACCAACAGCCAGGGTTGATCGGTGTTGCCTATGCCGGCCGAGTTTGTGCGCGCGGCCACACCCATTGATGTGAACCAGCCCCATGAGGCTGCGTTTGCGGGGTTCGTTGTCGTGCCGCTATAGACATCAGCTTTCAGAAACGTGCCCGACAATCGATTGCCTCGCCCGTAGTCGAATGCCTGGTCGCACGGGCAACCGTTGGGCAATCCTGTCGGCACCGGCACGGTGAATTGTTTGGTCCACGTGTTACCTCCGTCCGTTGAGTGCCATATCGGCGCATTGGCTTGAGGGCTACCCCAACTCCCCGAGAACGCGCTTATGACAATCTCGGCGGGATTCGCCGGATTGATTGCGATCGTTGGTTCCGAATCGCCAAACGTGTCGGTGTTGGTCAGCGTAGCGTCCGTGTTGCTGACGACGGTGTCTCGGACGAAGAAGAACGACGCCGCCAATGACAGCCTTGCGCTGTAATCCGCGGGCACTGCATTGCGGACATAAGTGTTCAAATCAGGCGGTGAGTCTCGCCCGGTGGTATGTCCCTGTCCAGCGGACGCCGTTGAACTCGCCTGACTCGGGCCTTGCACTTGAAGGGCGTTGATTGACAGCACCGATACGCCTATCAGCACTAGAATGCAAGTGAGCAATACGCGTCGCATAAGTCGAGCTCCTTTCGTTCGGACCTGCAATTACGCAGTGATGCCCTTCAAATGCAAAACGGGCCAGTCCCCATGCGCGTGGCCGGAGATACTTAGTAACCCGTGTGGCTGGCCAGGTTCGCCGGAAGAACTTCTTGGGAGTTGAATAGCAGGGCGGCTTCACTGTCCATTCAACCGTCACGTCTCTTTCGCCGTGCAGTCTTTGGGCCGGCGCGGGAGGATTAACGTGAACCGACTGCTTCTCGATCCTTACGGCTGTGAAGTCAAAGAATGGATCATTGCTGCCGCGTCCATCATTTGGGCTGCTTGCTGAATGAAATTGCCCCCAGCCTCGCAGTGAGCTGATCGGAAGAGTGTGATCAGACGAAGCGGAGAGCTCCAGTCTTCCCTTTTCGATTCGGGCCTCTGTTGTTGGAAACTCGATGTCGCCATCGATCACGAAATAGTAAATATCCGAACTCTGGCCGCGCAGGCGCCATGTGGCTTTCGTCGTCGCCGGAGAAGGACCGTTGGCCGAAACTGGATCGAGACTCAGCAAAGCGCCTTCTCCCGAGGCTTGGGCGTCGAATTGCAAACGATGGGGAGAAGCCAATTTGAAATCTATTTGCCAGCGGCCGGTCAGCGCCGGTGGTTCCGTTTCGGTACTTCTGGCTCCGCTTGGAATCGTGCTCAACATTAACGACGCGACGACACTCGAAAGCACCAACTTCATGGCTCGCGAGTTTACCATAAATCGGCGATCCTGACTCAACACAATCGCACGGCTTGAGAGATTTAACTAACGACGATCAAACATCATTGCTGTTTGCAAGGACAGACAGGCGAACAAATCAGTGTGATTCCTGGCATTAACACGAGAAGAGCTGTATGGTGCACATCCAGCTCTCCTTGTTGATGAGCTTATGTTCGGTGCTTCCTCGACGAATATACGCACAGTCATTGCGTTTGCGATTGACACACGCAAGAGTTGTTTCGCGTGTCTCTGTCGCCGATCGTGCAACTCATCACGCCCGGTGGAAACTGCAACGAAGCAGATCCCCTGAACACGCTTTCGTCATCGCGGACCAGAAGACGTCGATCCGGACCGCTCTGCTCGAAGGTGATCAGATTTCCCTTCTTCGTTACGCGAGCAGTCCCGGTAAACACGGTGCCGCCGCAGCAGAACCGATACTCGCCCGTTGACGAGTTACCCTGAAACACAATTCCGGGATTCGAGTCGTCCTGAAGACAGACGTTGAAACCACACACTTCGAAAGTACAGTTAGAGGTGTTGCCCGATGTGTCCATTGCGGTGCAAGTCACCGTGGAGCAACCCGAGGGGAATGTAGACCCGGATGGCGGATCGCAGGAAGCGGTCACGCCGGGACAATTGTCACTCGCCGCCGGCTGCGTAAAGGTGACAATGCTCGACCCGCCTGGCGCCGGAGTCACCGACGTGATGGTTGGGCAAGTGATCATCGGCGGCACCGTATCACTGACCGTGATGGTAAACGAACAAGGCTCGGATGTGTTGCCGAAGGAGTCGCTCGCTGTGCATGTGACGGTCGTCTCGCCTTTCGGGAAAGTTGAACCCGAAGGAGGCGAGCAAACTGCGGAACACGATGCAGCTTGTTGGGCTGAAGCTGAACGTATTGCATGAATCCGGCTGTGTGATATCAGAGCGCCGCCACCACCGCTACTACACGGACAATCCGATACCGGCGAGAAATCGACCACCGCGGCGCACTTATCCGGATCCGTAGAAACCGAAAAACTCTCAGGGCAGATAATCGCCGGCGTCTGGTTGCACGGCACGAACTCATACGCACCTACATCACATGCGGTGCCCTGCGGGCGGGAGACACCACGCTGATCCGCACCGACGGAGTTGCCAGCAACATCGGTGCAGTCCGGAGCGGCATCAATGGCAACGCTGCCCGGCAGCAGGGCGTGCGTCTGCGTAGGTCCGCCATTATCGGCAAGCGGTCCCAAATTGAGCTGCGCCGGAGTCACGACCGTGAAGCCCGGACACGCGCCGTTGGTGGTGAAGTTGGTTCCTGTGGCATTGAACGTACCTGAGTTAGAGCAATCGCTTCCCCCATGAGTATTCGCGATAATGGAGTTCTTTACGTTCAGTGTGCTGCCGGCGTTATTGCTGAAGCCGATATCCGAGTTATCCGACAGTGTAGTAAAGCTCATATTGACAGTGCCTGTGGTATTATTGATCGCGCCGTGGCCCGTATTGCCCGACAACGTGCTGTCGGTGATCGTCACCGTACCAAAAAGATTGTTGATGCCGGAGCCGGCAATGGCGGCGTTTCCTGACAGCGTGGTTCGGGCGATACTCAGCGTACCGACATTGTCGACACCACCGCCAAAGCCCGAAGAGCCAGTGGAATTACCTGATAGTGTACAGCCGGTGACGGTCACCGTTCCGATATTGAGGATACCAGCGCCTTCGTCGAATTCGCCGACAGTATTTCCTGATAGCACTACATTGGCAAGCGTCAAAGTACCTTGATTTCTTATGCCGCCACCGCCGCTGCCCATGGCACTTCCATCACTTACTGTCAGGCCGGAGATGTTCACCGTGATGCCAGGAAAAACGTCAAAGACTCGCGACGCATGATTGCCGCTGACGGTGATTGAAAAGCTCCCCGGACCGTTAACACTCAGATCGTCGGTTACGACCAGTTCTCCCGAAGTCAGCGTGATCGTGCCCGTGAGTTCGTCCTGAAAGTCGATGATGTCCGCGCCTGGGTTCGCATTCGCATCTAGTATTGCCTGTCGCAGCGAGCCGTCGCCGCTATCGTCGAGATTCGTTACCGTGAAGGTCGCCGCGTTGACTCGCTTCGTCGCGGTGGTTAGCGCGATGGCCGTCAAAGCAAGCACTACGGCTGCTGAAACCAACACACCCGCTTTGCTCGTTGTCAGACTCTTCATTACTGACTCCTCCGATTAGTGACAAACCTGATGGGGAATTCGAATTTGGCGGGGAGTGCCAGTCTACTCAATCCTCAGCTTCGACGTCAATTGCAACACGCCCACAGAATGCGGTTTCGGAGAAGTCCTACTTTTATCACACCCGTCTTCGCAAATTGATTTTTTTGGATTGAGGGGAGGCCGCCAACACAGTATTGGCGGCCTCCGATCCAGGTTGAAGGTTAGAACTGAATCCTTCCGCTCACCTGAATGGCGCGCGGGCGATAGAAGGTCTGGGCCAGCGGGAATCCGTTTGGATTCGGAACAAGTTGTGTCGTGATAGCTCCGAAGTTCGCCGGGTCCTCGAGGTTCGGGAATGGATCGGCAAAGTTCGGATGATTGAAGATGTTGAAGAAATCAAACGCGAGGGTGAAACTGACTTTCTCTCCCAGCTTCGTTTGTTTTCCAAGCGACGTATCCAGTTGCCAATGCGACAGTCCTCGCAGGACGCCCCTTCCGGCGCGCCCGTCCTTGCTCAGGAGCGCGGGCCGGAAATTCTTGATTGCCTGCTCGGGATCGCTGAACAGATTGAGTCCCGATCCTGTTTTGGAGTGGTTCAGGCCAGTGCTGACCTTGCCAATCGGTATCGCTCCTGTCCCATATCCGAAAATTACCGTTCCGCCAAAGGTCTGGCCGGAAAAGTTCTGAGTTACCTGTACGGGCTGGGCGCTTTCCGCGTGAAAGATTCCGGCAAGGTACCAACCGCCGATGACACTGTCGATCCACTTACCGGTTGTGAACATTCGCCCCTTTCCGAACGGAAGATCGTAGACGCCGTTCGCATTAAACTGATGCCGCCTATCAAAGAAGGACGGCCCGTACTCGATGTCGGGGAAGAAGCTGCTGGCCAGCTCACCCGCAGAGTTCTGAACCGCCCCAACTTGATCGAACGACTTCGACAACGTGTAGTTGACGTCGAAGGTCACGCCGTTCGAGTTGCGCTTATGCAGGCTGAGGATCATCGCGTGGTAGTTCGATCGGCCGCCGTTGGCACGGAAGAACAGGTCGAGCGCTTGCTGATTGTTGTAGGGAGTCGGCGTAAAAAAGTCTATGCCGAGATTCCAAACGTTGTTCAGATTACCGGCGATGAAATCACCAGTGAAGAAACCCGCGAGCACGCCGGTGGTCCCCGCGCCAAGCTGGTTCTCAAACCACGGCTGCGCCGTTACAGACCCGGGCGACTTGCCGGCACGCAGTTGCGTTGCGACGTTGTCAAAGGCGTCGGAAAAAATCTGGCCGGACTTCTTATCCTTGAAGAAGTAGGGATCAGAGTTCAGGTTGTAGCTCTGATACAACTCGCGGCCAAGCCGCCCGACGTAACCGACTTCGATCAGCATCTTCCACGGCAGCTCTCGCTGGATTGTAAAGTCGATGTTGTGATTTCGAGGATCCAGAAGCCTGGGGTTGTCCAGAAACGACAGCAACTCGCCAAAAGGTTTGTCGGGGACGATCGGAGATTTCGCGGCGGTGTTTACCGGCACCGGGATGTCACCATCGATTCCGGCCCGGAAGGGATCGCCATTCTTGTTCTTCGGTCCGAGAATCGAAAGCGTCTGCGCGAAGCCAACGCCGAGCATCGGTATGATCACCGTCGCAACCGTGTTCGCCCGATCATACGTCAGAGCGTAGCCGCCGCGAATCACAGTGCGCCGCTCTCCAAACACTTTGTTTAGCAGACCGCTTTTGAACGACGGCTGCCATGCCGCGGAGACTCGCGGTGAGAAGTCTTTTCGATTTATGTCAAAGACTCCGCCCCGGCCAGTCTCGTTGATGGGTATGTAAGCAAGATCGGGATTGAAGATATCGCCTTGCTCGGCAGCAGCCCTCTTCTTTCGGAGATAGTCGTTGACGTCGACCAGCTCCTTGGGATTGTCTTTATAAACCGCGACCGATTGCCGTCCCTGCGTGTCGGTGGGCGGAGTGTGCCACTGATACATCAAGCCGTACGACAGCGTGAACGATGGTTTGACCCGCCACACATCCGCGAAGTAGTACTCCCAATGGTGAAGTATCGTGTCGTTGACGAGACCCGTTCCGACGGGCAATGGCTGCAGCTTGGCGTCGCGCACCGCAAGGTACGACACGCGATCGACAATGCCGAGCACTCCGGCAAAAAGCTGATTGTACCGGGCAATGTCGCCGGGTTGCAGACATCCAGACGTAACTCCAGATCCACAGATCGCGGGACGCTGCGATTCGGGAATCGAGACGTTGCCGCTCGCGCCGATTTCCGCGACCGGCGTGCTGACCGATCCGACTACTTTGTCGTCGCGGAAGTGGAATGTGCTGATGCGGCGGAAGTCCATTCCGAACTGAGTCGTGTGCGCGCCTTTGGTCCAGGTGACGTTATCGAGGAACTGGTTGGTGGCGCTTTTAATCGACTGTTTGCGCGCGCGTTGTGTGTCGACGTCAATTGGCTGGTCGAGGATGAACGGAGCCGAGTTTGCGCCGGCGATGTCGACGGCTACGTTGAATCCCGCAACGTTGGTCGGTGAGATCGCTCCGAAGGTGCTGTTGTCCATGATGTAGCCGTAACGAAACTCATTGACCAGATTTTGACGGACGGTTCCGATCGTCGCGAAAGTCAGATTGCGAGGCTTCTCCGGAAAATTATTACCTCCTTTGCGATTGATCAGATCCGCTTGATTTGCTCCCGCCGACGTGACCTCGGCGCCGGCGGCCTTCGCCTCGAACGACCAGTTCTGATTGATCTGATAATCAAGCCTGAGCACCGCGAAGTCAGATTTGAGATTGGTTGGAAAGTTCGCGGTGAACCCGTTTGTGTTGAGCCCGTCGCCGACCGAGAAATCGTTTGGGGAAGGCATCAATCCCAGTGCGTGAAGGATGCCCGGATTCGCGCCAATGTTTCGAGGATCAAGCGACTTTGGATTGACTGTGATTATTCCACCCGAAGCATCGCGGAACCGCAGAATCCCCTGCTTGAAGGTATCGGTGGGAACCAATCGCGTAACCTTTTGCGTGCCGGGCAGCCGCCGCCCTTCATAGTTGAAAAAGAAGAAGACTTTCTCTTTCCATATCGGCCCGCCCAGAGATCCGCCGAATCGATTGTCGACCAGCGGTGGCCGCTTGATCCCCAGTCGATTGTTATCCCATGCGTTCGCGTTGAGCACCGCGCCCTGATAATACTCGTAAGCAGATCCGTGAAGCTGATTCGTGCCGCGCTTGGTTACAAAAGTCACCTGCGAACCCGCCGAGCGTCCAAACGATGCGTTCGGGTTGGCGACGGTCACGCGCAGTTCGTCGAGCGATTCTGCCGTCACCGGTATCACGGTGCGAAAGGGCAATCCGATCACGTTATCGGAGACGTCTATGCCGTCAAGATTGAAGGTATTCTGATCGGCTCGAGAACCGGTGACCTCGCCGCCGGTAGTGATCCCCGGCTGCAGAGTCAACAGACTCGTCGCCTGGCGGTCGGCGTTGGGCAGCCTCGCAATGCGATCGGTATCGATCACGGTGCCGACTGAAGAGTCGTCTTTTTGCAATTGGACTTCTCCGGCCGCGGTGACCGTAACTTGTTCCTGCGTGCCGCCTGGTTCGAGCGCCACATCCACGGTTATCGACTTAGACACCTGCGCCGCGACCGGGGACACTGTCGTCTTTCTGAATCCCTTTGCATCGACGACGATGTCATAATCGCCGGGTTCGAGGCTCGGGAAAACGTAGCGGCCTTCGTCGTTTGTCGCCACGTTTCTCTCCAGATGCGTCTCTTTGTTTTGGATCTTCACCGCGGCGCCGGCGATGACAGCGCCATTAGCGTCTCTCACTATGCCGGTGATTCTTGATGTCGTCGCTGTCTGTGCAAGTGCATTGATCGGAAGCGACGAAACGAGCAAACACAAAACTAAAAGGAAGCGAGCGGTTTTCATACTTTCCTCCTACAGAGTTGCCGGCCGTATCTGGCCAGGCGTAGCTAGCGCTGGGCTTTTGGTGCCTGGGCTGCACACCCACATGCTCTCGGCGAATCTTACTGATGGGAGATGTTGCCGCATTCGGCAGATGCTGAATATCAGACATCGGCCGGGTATGAGGCCCACTTACTTCTCAAGAGGAAAGTAAAACTATGAACCGCCTCGATTAATGGCAGAAACAATTGTGAGGATGATGAATTGAGCGCTGACAATATCCGATGACGCGAACAAGTTCAAGGCCAAATGAACATTTCACGAGCACTCGTGCCCGGACTCAAACGACTGTGCGCAACGGCGTGCGATCGTGGTCAAGGCTTTGGCGACAACTTGAAGTTCATCGACGGTCCTTGCTCGATAGTCACGCTCTTCACTTTTTCTTCGGCGACTTCGAACTGAACAAAGAACCCCGCGGGCGCGCCCTCGATTCTGAATCGCGTCGATGACACGGGCGTCAAGGTGTAGACTGGCTGTCCAGGGACAATCAGCTTCAACAATCCGCCGACGACTTCAACGCTGACTTCGATGGGCGGAACCTTTGCTTCGTACTTGCCGCCGAACTTTGCGAGATCGGCCTCCGCCAACTTGACCCCCGGCGTCGCATCAGCCGCATCGGGGCCGCGCTTGAAGCCGATCTCAAGGTCCGGGAGTTTCATCTCGTCGACCGCGCCGCGAGCGTTAAGCGTGAAAGTCACAAGCGCCTTTCCAAGCGACCTCTCACGCCAGGTCACGCGAAACGTGTCGTAGTTCCAATGTTCGAGATCTCCGGCAAACCCCGGAGTCGTCAGCACCAGCTTCCCGTTCTCGAGATTGACCTTTGCGGCGCCGTACATCTCGTCCTTGTAAGCGCCCGCGTATTTGTCGAGCGCAAGTGTAGGGGATGTTCCCTTCACGCGAGAGTCCTCGATCTTCTTCTGTGCAAGCCGGCCTTGTTCGAGAAACGCGTTGTAGGTCTTAAGCATATCGGCGCTGTAATCGCGCGGCTCCGCGCCGAGATATGAATCGTAGACCCGGCTCGCAAGGGCGCTCGGGAGAGGGGTGCCGTTCATGTTGGTGAGAATCACCATGCCAAGTTTCTCTTCGGGAATCATCGCGACCAGCGCGCTCATTCCGTCTATGTTGCCGCCGTGCTCGACCACCTTGCGCCCGCGATGATCGTGCAGGAACCAACCCAGACCGTAATTGAGAAAGTGCGCGTCGCGATAGAATAGAGTCCACGGAGGTTCCATGCGAATCACGGTTTGCGCGGTGTGCATTTCCTTTACGCCGCCCGAGCTGATCAGCCGCTGTCCCTGGTACATGCCTTCGCCAAGTTGAAGCCTGAGCCACTGCGCCATATCGACCGCGTTTGAGTTAATCGATCCGGCCGGCGCGATGTTGTCGATGTTACGCCACGGAACCGTTTCGACTTTTCCATCGATCTTCGCGTGCGGCGTCGCCACGTCTTCGGAGTTCTTCAAGGCACTGATAGTGGTGCTGCTGGAAGTCATTCCAAGCGGTTTGAAGAAGCGGTCGCGAATGAAATCATCCCAACTCTTTCCGGACACGCCGGCGACGATCTGGCCGGCAGCCAAATACATTATGTTCTGATAGCCAAACATCGAACGGAAGCTCCAGGTGGGTTTCAGGTAGCGAACGCGTCTCACTATTTCATCGCGGCTATACGAGGTGCCGTACCAGAGAAAGTCGCCGCGTTCGAGGCCGCTTCGATGACAAAGCAGATCGCGCACCGCTACTTCGCGAGTCACATACGGATCGAAGAGCTGAAAGCCGGGCAGATATTTTGTCGCCGGATCATCCCACTTCAGCTTACCCTCATCCATCAACATCGCGATGGACGCCGACGTAAAAGCCTTCGACGCCGAGCCGATCGCAAACATCGTCTTCTCATCGACCGGCGTCGCATCGCCAAGCTTGCGAACACCGTAGCCCCTGGCGAAGACGACCTTATCGTTCTTCACGATCGCAATCGCGAGGCCCGGGACATCCCAGTCCTTCAGCGCTTTGTTGACATAATCGTCAAAGTCTTTCGACGGAGCTTCCTGCGAGTAAGCCGGCGGGCTCGCGATCAACAGCAGAATTGCCAGCGCGATTAAGCGAGAGTATTTGATTGATCTCATAACCGTCTCCATTTGTCGTTCAGCGTGCGCTTTGAAGAGGGGCGACGCCGAATTCTTCACTGCACCCAGAGGGAGTGGACTATTTATAGTGGAAAGGCGGCCGCGAAGCGAGCCCGTGAAGGATTGGTTGGCGGGAAAACCGAGAGACGGGAAAATGCGCAGACTCGGCGGGCGCCGAGTCTGCCCTTAACAATTACTTCGATTCCTTTTTGTGATCGCGACGCTCTGTGCGATTTGTTTTGAACTGCTCGCGCGATTGCTCGAGCTTCGTCTTCTGTTCGGCTGTCAGAACGGAGAGCATCTGCTGATGAAGCTTGAACTGCTCGCCCATCAGTTTTGCTTCAAGCGGTGCGATCTCCGTGAGCTTCTGTGTCGCCAGAGCTTCGTTGAACGAACCACTCCGATTTGCATCGCGAAGCTCACGACGCTTTGCCTGGATCTGCTCCATCAACGGACGGGTCGTTTGAGCGCTGCTTTCGCGAAGCTGTTTCATCTGTGCCTTCTGGGCATCAGTCAAATCCAGATTGCGGAAGAACTCGCCCTGCATTCCACGATCTCGCCCGCCCCAGCCGCGCCCCTGTCCATGACCTTCGTGCGATTGCGCGAACGCGATCGAGGCAGCGACAGCGACAGCCATCACGGCGGCCAACGCGATTGTACGAACCTTATTCACTCTGCTCATTATTACCTCTCTATTTGTGTATCTTTTTAGGCCTTTCGAAGTCCCAACAAACCTTCGTTTGTTAAGACACTGCTCAACTCCGGATAGTTGTACGAAGATTGTCATACACAATCATACCTTCACGGCGCGCGAGTCAACACATTGCCAACGTGACGCGTCTAAGTTTTCGAGGAGGAGGAATGCAGAAGAGACTACTCACACTCTTGAGTCCGGCAGTATTGATCGTATGCCTGACCGTGTCCTCGCGAGCAAGCGTCGCCAGTGATCGCAAGGTGAGCCCTCAGAGCAAAGCGGCCGCCGGCCTTGTCGGATCAGTAAACAAATACAAAGCGACGGTCGAAGCTCTCATATCAATTTATGAACGCGAACTCGACTCGGCAAGAGAAACACTCGAGACCCGAAAAGGACTTCTTGAGAAGGGCCTCGTGTCAAAGCGTGATGTCGAGCAATCCGAACAGGCAGTGGCTGAAGCTTCGCGCAAGATTGACGAAACAAAACGGCAACTCGCCGAGTCGGATCAACTGGTCGCGAGCGCCAACGCCGAACTCGAACTCGATCGCGCTAAGCCCGCGGTGTCCCATTCAAAGTTCGGAACGTATTCGGCTACAAACGCGATCCTCCGTTATCCGGGATCGAGTGGATGGACAATCGCACAGGCGTCGAAGGTCGAGACCTTCTTTTCCTCCACGTTTGCGCGGCAGTTGCCGATCAGCGCGTTCGGTCAATCATCCACGCACAATCGCATCGGACTCGATCATCGCAATTCGATGGATGTTGCCTTGAATCCGAGCAGCGCGGAGGGAAAAGCGCTGATCACTTATCTTCAGAGCAATGGAATCCCGTTCCTCGCCTTTCGCTCCGCAGTACCGGGTGCCGCGACCGGCGCGCACATTCACGTCGGATATCCTTCACACAAGATTACCTGACGTCTAAAGACCGAGTGACTCGGCTCATTCATATCGCAGCGCGACCATCGGGTCCACTTTGGTAGCGCGTCTGGCCGGGATGTAACATGCCAGCAAAGCGATCACAAACAAAACTGCCGAGACAACAACCAGCGTCGCGGGATCGCGAGTCGGCAGCGTTGGAATGATCGAGATCAACAGCCGCGAAACGGCGTAAGCCCCACCGAGTCCGAGCGCGGCCCCAAGCGTTACCAATCGGCCGCCCCTGCCCAACACAAGCCACAAGACGTCCTTTCGCTGCGCGCCGAGGGCCATGCGAATTCCGATCTCACTCGTGCGTTGAACCACCGAATACGAAGTCACGCCGTAGATTCCGATCGCTGCTAGCAACAACCCCAACGCGGCGAATGCCGCCAACAAACTACCCAACAATGAAATGCTACCCAGCCCGTCCTGGATCAGGCTATTGGCATTTCTGATTCGATGCACCGGCTGGGTTGGATCAAGCTCCGTGACCGCGTCGCGCAACGAACCGGTAACCGACTCGGGAACTCCCGTAGTGCGAATTGCGATAGCGCCGCCACCCCACGAAAGTTGTTGCATCGGACGATAAGCTTGAAACCTCGTGTACGGCTCGCTCAGATTTGCGGGAAATGTTACGTCCTTTGCCACGCCTACGATCTGCTCCCACTTTGGATCCTTGCCCGGGCGGCCGATGCGTTTGCCGATCGCGCTTTCGTTTGGCCAGAACTCTTTGGCCATCGTCTCGTTGATGACGACAACCTCGGGGCTGGCCGCGACGTCACCGGAATTGAACGTGCGTCCCTCGAGAATCGGAATTCCATATGTCTCGAAGTAATGAGTCGTCACCGGCTCGAAAAATATTTCCGGCCACTGACCGGCTTCGGGCTCCGGGTAGCCTTCGACCCTGAAGCTTCCGCTGCTGTTGAATCCGTACACCGGTAGCGAAGCCGATACGGTGACGGATTGAACACCAGGAACACCGCTGAGCTTTTCTTCGAGCCGTTGATAGAAAACGTATCGCTGCTCAGGTTTCGAATAATTGACGCCTTGCAGGCTGACTTGCGCGGTTAGCAGTCCATCCGCGCGCCATCCGGAATCGAGATGTGCGAATCGTTGCAACCCGCGGAGGAATAGGCCCGCGCCCGCAAGCAGCACCAAAGCGAATGCAACTTCTCCTACGATCAACGTGTGACGCAACCGATGATTCGATCGGCCCGCGGTCGAACCTCGCAAGTTCTGTTTGAGCGAGCGATTCAAATCAGTACGTGATGCAAGCCACGCCGGAACCGTGCCGAACAGAAGACCAGTCACCATTGAACACAGCAGTGCAAACCCGAACACCTTGAAATCAAGCGCCACTGTTGCGCCCGGCGTGTTGCTGAATAATCGCCGGCTGATGAACTCAACACCACCAATCGCGAACGCGAGACTGAGCACCCCGCCCACGAGGGAGATGACCAGGCTCTCAGTCAGCGATTGACGAATCAACCTGGCACGACCGGCTCCCAGAGCCGATCGCACGGCGTATTCGCGAGCGCGCGCCGCCGTTCGCACGAGCAGAAGATTGGCGAGATTCGCGCACGCAATCAGCAGCACGAAACCGGCCAGCCCAAACGTAAACCACATAACGTTGCGGCTGATGTCGTCGGTCATCGATCGGTTCAACGCTTCGAGCCGCAAGCTCTCGCCTGAATTCTCGGGATGCTCGGCCGCAAGATTCGACGCCAGCAACACCATCGCCTGCTCGGCCTGTTTCGGCGACACTCCGGGTTTGAGCCGCCCAAACGATCTCAGATAGTTGCTGCCGCGGCTGCCGCGTTGCTCCGCGTTGAACGCCAGGGGACGCCAAAGATCGATGTTGCCCCACAACAACGGATGCTCGAATGTGAGTGGCATCACGCCGATGATCGTCACGTCCTTGCCGTCGAGCCTCATCGTGGTTCCGACTACGTTTGGATCGCCGCCAAATCGGCTCATCCAAAACCGATGGCTGAGTACGGCTTCACGGTCCGCGTCGGGTTCGTGTTCTTCAGGAGTAAACACTCGTCCGAGCAATGGCTGCACGCCGAGCGCCGGGAAAAAATCAGCGGTCGCCGCCAGACCACGCAATCGCTCGGCGGGCTCGCCGGGATTAGCGAGATTCGGGCTGACGTAGTTATACGCGGCCATGTATTCGAAGGCGTCACTCTGTTCGCGGTGAGCGAAGAAGTTTCCGGGCGAGTGCGGCCAGCTCTGCGAATGCGGCGACGTGCGAAAAATTCGCACGAGCCGGTCCGACTGTGGATAGGGCAGCATTCGAAACAAGTAGGTGTTCAGCACGCTGAACATCGCCGTGTTCGCGCCGATGCCGAGCGCTATGGTAAGCACGGCCACCAAGGTGAATCCCGGATTCTTAAACAGCATTCGAACACCGAAACGCACGTCTTGCATGAGTCCGTTCATTTAGCCTCCAAACATTCTGGTTCAGGGTTCCGGGTTTAGGGTTCCGCGTTCCGGGTTCCCGGTTCCCGGTTCCCGGTTCCGGGTTCCGGGTTCCGGGTTCCGGGTCGGGATTCAAACGTTCGGATCGCTGCGGCGCGTATCCGAAACCCTAAACCCCGAACCCTGAACCCTAAACCCTGGACGTCTTATTCGTACCTCAACGCCACCATCGGATCCACTTTTGTTGCACGTCGCGCCGGGATGAAAATCGACAAGATGGAAACGAAACCGATCACCCCCGCGATTCCGACGAAGGTAATCGGATCGCGAGCGCCGACACCAAAGAGGAAACTTGTCATCAAGGCCGTCAACCAAAACGCGCCGCCAAGCCCGATGCCCAACCCAATCACGACGAGCCGCATGCCTTGGCCGGCAACCATTCCGAGTACGTTCGACCCGCGAGCTCCAAGCGCCATACGAATGCCGATCTCGTGTGTGCGTTGCGTCACGCTGTAGGCCATCACACCGTAGATGCCGACGGCTGCCAAAACCAACGCAACCGAGGCGAAGATCCCGAGCAGCATAAGATTCAACCTATCGGGCGCAATCGAATCGCCGCGGATTTGAGTCATCGTTTGTAATCCGAAAATCGGTTGTTCGCCGTCGATCGCAAGCACTTGCTGACGCGCGGCGTTGGCCAGCCTTGTGGGATCGCCAGTCGTCCGAATCACCATGCTCATCGCGGAGCCGCCGGGATTCTGCAAATACGAGTAGTAAGATTGAACACGATTTGAGTCTGCGCTGAGGCCCTCCATCTTGACGCGCCGCACGACTCCGATGATCGTTACGGGATTCGGTCCCCAGAATCGTATCTGTTGCCCGATAGGATCGCTGTCGGGGAAATACCGCCGAGCAAATTCCTCATCAATGATCGTCACCGTCGGCGGGTCGAACCTTGGCTGATGAGGGTCTTGCTTTGGATCAGGCGGCGCCTTGACTCTCACATCCTGTTCGGTAAAGTTCCTGCCTCGCAGCAGCGTCATCTTCATCGCGTCGAAGTACCCGGGATCGATGAAGGCAACTTCCGTCAAAGGGTTCTGGCCCTGCGGCGGATCGGGTCTTCCGATGATCCAGAATCCGCTTTGCCAACCGTTGTTGCCGAGCGGCAGACCGGTCGCCATACCAACGGACTCGACGCCCGCGAGGCCTCGCAGGTTCTGGGCGAGCCGCTGATAAAAGTCGATGCGTTGAGGGATTTCAGGATACTTTCGCTGCGGCAGCGAAACATTGAAGGTCAGAAGATTCTCGGCGACGAACCCGGGATCGACTTGCTGCAATCGGTAAAAGCTGCGAATCATCAGGCCCGCGCCGATAAGGAGCACAACCGTGAATGCGACTTCGGCCACAACCAGGCTGCTTCGCATAAGGTGGCGGCGGCCCGTCGAGCCGCGGCCGGCATCTTTCAGCACCTCGTTCATATCCGGTTTGCTCGCTTGCAGGGCAGGCACAAGTCCGAACACCACTCCGGTGAGCACAGAAATCGCCATGGTAAACAAAAGCACACGATAATCGAGGTCGACCTCTCTCGAGCGTGGCACGCTGGCCGGGCTGATGGCCACAAGCAACTGGACGCCCCACTTCGCAAGCAGTAATCCGCACGCGCCGCCGAGGATCGAGAGGAGCACGCTTTCAGTCAGCAACTGACGCATGATTCGCCAGCGGCTCGCGCCGAGCGCAACGCGTATCGCAATCTCTTTTCGTCTCGAGGTCCCGCGAGCGAGCAACAGGTTCGCAACGTTTGCGCACGCGATCAGCAATACAAACCCCACGGCCCCCAGCAGCACGAACAGCCGCGACCGCACGGGGCTGTCGACAAAGGCTTCGAGCATCGGCGTAATCGTCGCGCTGTTGCCTTTGTTCGAATCCGGATATCGCTGTTCGAGACTGGCGGTGATGTTATCGAAATCCGCGCGTGCTTGCGCGAGCGTTACGCCGGGTTTGAGCCGCGCAATGCCATAGAGTCCCGGATGATTCCCTCGGCTGATCCAGCCGGTTTGATTCGCTTCCTGCCCAACCGGCGTCCACAAATCCGCGCGACTTGGGAAACGGAAGTCCGGCGGCATGACCCCAATCACGGTGAACGCGCGGCCATCGAGCGTGATCGACTGATCCACAATATTCGGATCAGCGCCGAACAACCGTTTCCACAATGGATCGCCGAGCATCACAACCGGCGTCGCTCCCGGTGTGTCTTCATCGTTCGTGAATAATCGGCCCAGCGCCGGCTGGACTCGCAATGCAGCGAGTAGGTCAGCCGATAGTTGCCCGCCGGTTAAGCGTTCGGGCTCGCCGCTTCCGGTGAGGTTATAGCTTTGCCGGCGATAGACTCCGAATTTTTCGAAGACCTGATTCTCCTGGCGCCAATCGGTGAAATTAGGATAAGAGATCGACATTCCCTCGAGCTGCTCGCTTCGTTCGGATAAAAAGACGAGCCGCCCCGATTCGTCGTAAGGCAGCGGCCTGAGCAGCACGGCATTTACCACGCTGAAGATCGCGCTCGTTGCTCCAATGCCGAGCGTCAAAGCAAAGACCGCGACGATGCTGAATCCCGGGTTCTTGATGAGCAGCCGAATACCGTAGGCCGCATCCTGGATCAATGTCCTCATCGGGTTCCTCCGGATCGGTATGTCGAATGATGATGTCGCGTGTTAGTGAGCGAACGCGAGAAATAGTTTCAGCTATTTTCTAATTCCAGGCGAATAGCGGCGCCGCGAGACCATCGAACGGCGGCGCCGCAAGTTCTTCGCCGTATCAGTCGCACCGAAGCGCGGTCATGGGGTCGAGCCTCGACGCTCGAAGCGCTGGCACGTAGCAGGCGGCAAATGCGACCAGCGAAAGCAGCGCCGCGACTATCGCGAATGTCATTGGATCAGCGGCGTTCACTCCGAACAACAGGCTTTGCATCAGCCGCGTCAATACCAGCGTCCCGCCCAAACCAATTCCCACACCCGTCAACGCCAGAAGCATTCCCTTCCGGACGACGAGTCCGATGATGTCGCCTCGCGCGGCGCCGAGCGCCAGCCTGACTCCGATCTCAGGCGTGTTTTGAACTACAAAGTAAGCGAGCACGCCGTAGATGCCCAACGCGGCCAGCAACAGCGCAAGCGCCGCAAAGACAGTCAACAATGTCATCCCCAGTTGTCGAGGCGCCGTCTGCTCGCCGAGAATCTCGTCCATTGTGCGAATATTCGTGATCGGCTGGTCCGGATCGACCTCGCGGATCGCGCCGCGTATCGCTCCTACCAAACTCATTGGCTCACTTGAAGTGCGCACAACAAGATCGCGCGGCGCGTACCAAGTTTGATCGGTGATCTGGCCAAATGGAAAATACATCTCAGCTTTCACCGGCTCATCGACTCCCATCTGGCGAACATCGCCGACGATGCCGACGATATTTATCCAGGGAAGGTCGGAGGCCGGATCGCCCAGCTTCATACGCTTGCCAATCGCGTCATCGTTCCAGTATTGCCGGGCCATGGTTTGATTGACGATCGCAACCGGCATCGATTGCGCGTTTTCATTGCCGTCGAAATAGCGCCCCTTCACAAGGCTGATTCCGATGGCCTTCAGGTAATCGGCGGTCACTTGACGATGGTTGGCATCGTAGGACAATCCGCTCGCCTTCGCTTCTTCAAGCGTCAGCCCCTCCGGATAAAAACCGTTCGTGCCGCCTTTCCATTCGAGCGGGACGCTGGTCGAGAAGCCCGCGGCCACAACTCCCGGCAGCGCCGTAACGCGTTCGAGAATCTGATCGTAGAAAGCACCGCGCCGCGCCAGGTCGGGATACTTGTTCGGCGCAAGCTCGGTGCGCATTGTCAGCGCGTTGCCTGGCCGAAGCCCCGAGTATTGTTCTCGAAGCTTCATGAACGTTTGGATCAGCAGCCCCGCGCCAACCAGCAGCACCAGGGACAATGCAACTTCCGCGATCACCATCACACTGCGCAGCCGCTTACCGCCGCCAATACCCGAGCGTCCGCCGCTTTGTTTCAAAGCGGCATTAAGATCCAGCTTGGAGGCTTGCAGCGCCGGCGCCAGACCGAAAACAACGGCCGTCACCAAAGAAACGAGCAACGTGTAACCAAGCACCGCAAATCTATTTTTAGTTTTGTTGAAAGCGTCAGCGTGTCGGGTATCAGACGTTCAAGAAAAGTGAAACTCCACATCGCGAACAACACGCTGAGCGCCGCGCCAATCAATGATAAAAGCAAACTCTCACTGAGCAACTGACGCACAATGCGCCAGCGGCCGGCTCCGAGCGCCACGCGCACGGCAATCTCTCGATGGCGGCTTGCGGCGCGCGACAACAGCAGGTTGGCGATGTTCGCGCACGCGATCAACAACACAAATCCGACTGCGACCAGAAGCACGAGCAACGGCCTGCGCAGATCGCCGGCGAACTGCTCGCGAAGCGGTATGATGTAAGCCGTGACGCGCGAGGCCTCATCCGGATGATCCCGAGCAATTTGTTCCTGGATGCCGTGTATGTCCGCATTAGCCTGCTCAAACGTGACGCCGCGTTTGATTCGTCCGATAACGTTCAGATAGTGACTGCCGCGCCGGCTCAGTTGCCGGGGTGTATACGCGGCCGGCACCCACAGATCAACATCGCTCTCCATAAACTGAAAACTCGCGGGCATAATTCCGACGACCGTGTATTTCTCTCCGTTGAGGAGAATCTCGCGGCCGATGATGCCGCGCTCTCCGCCGTATCGGCTTTGCCAGAGGCGATAACTAAGAACAGCGGCTTTGTTTGCCTCGGGTTTGTCGTCGTCGGCCATGAACGTGCGTCCGAGAAGTGGTTCTACTCCAAGCGTCGGAAAGAAATTTGCGGTGACACCGTAAGCTTGAACACGCTGTGGCTCGCCGTCGCCCGTAAGATCAAAGCCGCGCCCGTCAATTGCGGCTACTTCATCGAATGTTTGATTCTGCGATTTCCAATCCGCGTAGTTCGCGGGCGCCGGCGTGTTGCGAGGAAAGCCGGCGAATGAGGCGTCTTCCCAGATCATCGCCAACCGGTCCGGTTCGGGAAACGGGAGGGCTCGCAACAACACTGCGTTGACCACGCTAAACATCGCGGTGTTCGCGCCGATGCCGAGCGCTAACGACAACACTGCCGCTGCGGTGAATCCGGGATTCTTTACCAGCATCCGCCAACCATATCTCACGTCACTCATAAATGAATTCATGTTCACCTCGCCTTGAAAGCTTGAAAGCTTGAGGATTGAGGATTGAGGATGATGATTGAGGATCGATGATTGAGGATTGAGGATAGAGAATCGACGCACTTGAGATTGATCCTCAATCCTCGAACGCAACAGATCCTCGATCCTCAATCCTCAATTCTCAATCCTCAATTCTCAATTCTCAGTTCTCAATCCTCGATCCTCAATCCTCAATCCTCGATCCTCAATTCTCAATTCTCTACTCGTATCGAAGCACCATCATCGGATCCATCGCGGTGGCACGGCGCGCGGGAATCCAGCAAGCCACAAAAGCAACCGCCGTCAACACCACAGCAACCGCGATGAAGGTCCCCGGGTCAGCCGCGCTTATCTCGAACAACAGATTCTTCATCACTCGAGTCAATGCGAACGCGGCGCCCAGCCCGAGCGCGACTCCTAAAAATGCCAGCGACATTCCGCGTCCCACGACCAGCATCAGAACATCGCGCCGCGCTGCGCCGAGCGCCATCCTGATTCCGATCTCGCGAGTGCGTTCGGTCACCGTGTAAGACATCACGCCATACAACCCGATAGCCGCAAGCAAGAGCGCTACGATTGCAAACGTTACCAACAACACCATCGTGAAGCGTCGCTCGGAAACCGAATCCGCGACCACCTGATTCATCGTTCGAATATCGTAAACCGGCAACTCGGAATCTACTGCTCTGATCTCGCGCCTGATCGCGGCGCTCACTCCGGCCGCGTCGCCGGACGAACGGACAACGTAGATCACGTTCGAGCGTGCTCGCGGTATTTGAAAGATTGGCATGTAGATCGCGGGTTTGGTTTCGGCTTCAAGCGTCGAAACCTTGACATCGGATACGACGCCAACAATCGTGAGCCACGCATCACTCCACCCGCCCCACTTGATGCGCTCGCCGAGAACATCGCCTTCAGGCCAGTAGCGCCGCTGCATTGTTTCATTCACGACGACGACTGGCTGGGTGTCGTCGCGATCGTCATCGGTAAAGCTTCGGCCGCTGCGCAACTGAATTCCGAGCGCGCGGAAATAATCGTTGCTGACCCAGGCATTGTAAGCGGTGTTAACGGTCTCAGCAGGATCGCCTTCGATCGCGAAGCCGATGCCTCGATCGCCAACAAGCGGAAGGTTGGTCGTAACGCCCACGGCCTGAACTCCGGGCAGCTCCGCAAGCCGATCGAGTATCTGTCTCTGCGCGGTCTTTAGCTGCGCGGACTTCTGATAGCGCGCCGCGGGCAACGCAGTTTGAGCAATGACCACGCCTTCGGGATCGAACCCCGGTGGTACTCGCAAGAGCCGGATGAAACTGTTGATAAGCAGCGCAGCGCCTATCAGCAGCACGAGCGCCGAGGCCGTCTCAAAGACAACGAGCACATTGCGCAGCCTGCCCGCGCCACCCGAGCTACTCGCACGCCCACCGGCGTCTTTGAGAATCTCGTTGAGATTGAGTCTCGATCTTTGAAGGATCGGCGCAAGCCCAAAGAGTATTCCCGTTAGTATCGAAACCAGTATTGTAAATCCCAGCACCTTCCAATCGAGTCTGACTTCTGACAATCGGGGCACGTCACGAGGCCCAAACCTGATCAGCAGATCCATCGCCCATGCCGCCACAAGCAGACCGAGTGCGCCACCAAACAGCGCGAGCAATATGCTCTCGGTGAACAACTGTCTGCTTATTCGCAGACTGCTTGCGCCGAGTGCACTGCGAATCGCCATCTCCTTCTGACGCGTGACCGCTCGCGCAAGCAGGAGATTGGCGAGATTCGCGCACGCAATCAGCAGCACAAGCCCGACGGTGCCCAACAAAATCCACAGGAACGTGTTTACTTTTTTCACCGCATCGTCTTTGACGTTGACGACGCTCGGGATCACCTGCACATCGCCGTAGATATTCGGATACTGCTCGTGCACGGTTTCGGCGGCCGAATCGATATCGGCCTGGGCTTGCTCAATCGTGACTCCCGGTTTCAAGCGGCCAATCACGCCGTATTGAAAGTCACTTCCACGAATCTTCTTCTCCTGGTCAGTGAGGGCCAGCGGAATCCACAGCTCGGCGGGTTTGGAGAACGCCGTCCACGCGTAAGGAAACTGAAATCGCGGCGGCATCACACCGACAACCGTGAAAGGCTTGTCGTCGAGCCTTACGACTTTCCCGGCGATGTTCGGATCGGAACCGAAATGTCGCTGCCACAATCCGTGGCTGAGTATCACAACGTGCTCATTGCCCGGTTGATCCTCCTCGGGTGAGAACGTGCGGCCCTGCTGAGGTTGAACTCCGAGCAATGAAAAAAGACCGGCGGAAACGCGAGCGGCCTGAACGCGTTCCGGCTCGCCCTGCCCGGTGAGGTTCAAGCTCTGATCGGTGAATCCGGCAATCTCATCAAAGACCCGGTTCCCGTCCCTGTAATCAAGAAACTCCCCCGCGGAAGTCGAGAGGTCGAGCCATCCCAATTTGGGAAGACTCTGTTTGATCAGCGACAGACGATCGGGCCCCGCGAATGGCAGCGGACGCAAGAGCACTGCATTCACCAAACTGAAGATCGCCGTGTTCGCGCCAATCCCGAGCGCTAACGTGAGCAAGGCGACGGCCGCGAACCCGGGTTTTCTGAGCAGCATCCGGAATCCGTACCGCACATCTTGCATGAGGCTTTCCACGAAGCACCTCCGCGAGCCGGCCGAGTTTGCCGACACCTAAGCCAAACGGCGTGCCAATGAATAGAGTTCACATAAACGTCTGATACTTTTTGATTTGACTGTCCGGCCTGTGACGTTGTCGCTGACGCTGCTGTGCACATTTGGGATTCGCGTTCCCACAAGTGAAAGTCCGCCGCACACTACATGAATGACCACTGCGCGAACAGCCGTTCAAAAATTCCTGTTGACTGCACGATCGTTCGTGTAGTACAAAACGAACGATCGTGCTTAACAAAGAGGGTATATGAAAGCAATAAGTGAAATCAGAAAGCTGCAGCACAGTGAAGCGAGGGGCGCGCGGACGCGAGAAGAAATCCTGCAGGCGGCCGTTCATATCGCTTCCGAGGAAGGGCTTGAAGGGCTCACGATCGGACGCCTCGCCGACGAACTCCACATGAGCAAGAGCGGGCTGTTTGCGCACTTCGGCTCAAAGGAGGAGTTGCAGCTCGCCGTCGTGAGCAAGGCGCGCGACATCTTCATGCGTGAAGTAGTCGAGCCTGCATACAAGCGTGATCGCGGGTTGGCCCGGCTGCTTGCAATGATTGACGAATGGCTGGCCTACGTTGGACGAAACGTGTTTCGAGGCGGGTGCTTCTTCATGTCCAGCGCGATTGAATTCGACAGCCGGCCCGGACAAGTCAGGGATTTGATAGCCGAGCTTTCACGGTCGTGGCTCGACGCAATCGAGCAGGAGGCTCGCTTTGCACAGGCGCTGGGCCAACTCGATGCGCGCGTCGATGCCGCGCAGCTTGCGTTTGAGCTTCACGCGCTCGGCCACGAAGCAAACTGGTGTTACAACCTCTTCCAGGACAAACGGGTCTTTGAACGCGCGCGTACGGGTGTGCTCGATCGCCTTCGAGAGGGAGCGACACCCGGGCTGCTCAGCCTGTTGGCTTCCAAAGGCGCGCGAAGAAGGATCCCCACACCTAAAACGAAACGCTGAGCGATTGCGACAACCTCGGTTGTTGCGTCATTGATAATCAATAACACTCGAACCTCGCCGGCCAACCGGCCGGACTTAGACAGGAGACAATGATGGCTGATAAACAAGCGGACGTTGCATTGATTCTGAAGCTGTACGAATTGCGCCGCGAAGAAGGACTTCGCCGCGCGCGTAAATGGTACTTCACTGAGTTCAACCCGCAGAACGCCGCCGACATCGTAAGCTTGCTGGGTAGCGGTCACGATGGAAGCGCGAACTATCGCATGATCGTTTCTTATTGGGATATGGCCGCGTCGTTCGTCAACAACGGCGGCATTGATGAAAAGATGTTCGTGGACGCCAACGGCGAGTACATCGGTGTATTTTCCAAAGTCGAGCCGTACCTTGAGGAGATCCGCGAGACGATTGGATTTCCCGACTACTTGAAGCAGTTGGAGTCTCTCGTGCGAAGGCTTCCAAATTCGGAGCAGCGGCTCGAGCGCTTCCGCGGAGTGTTCGCACGATGGTCAAAGGTCGCTCGCGAGAGTTCCGCCGCTGGCTAATCGAAATCGCTCAACCCTAACGCCCGGTGAAGGCCACGACCTTCACCGGGCCAATTCACACCTGCTCCTTTGAGTCGACATCAACGCTTCCCGGAAGCCGCTCCCTATCTCGTTCACGTCTTCAATTGCATCCTTGCCCACCGGTTCTTCGTGAACCATTAAGTCTAAGCGCGTACGAAATGGGTGTACCGTAATCGCTCGACTAGCCGCCAAATTGTTGTATTCTCGTTTTTTTATCTATGGCATGCTCTTTGCCCTTCACTCTACTCGAGAATGAACGTGTTGGAACAATCGGAGGAGCGCATTAGCAATTCTGGAGGACATATGAACAACAAATTCTTTTACCGTATGGCAAACCTGGCGGTTGTCATAGTTGCCTTGCTGGTTGGGACCAGCGGACTGGCGAGCGCACAGTCCAACGATCAACGAACCCAGCAGGAGAAGCAGCAACAGAAGGAAGCCAAACGCCAACAGAAGGCACAGCAGGACGCTCAACAGCAACAGCAACAACAGCAGCGTCAGGCTGGGCGGCAACAGCGCCAGAATGACGCTCAGCAACAGCAAGCTCAACAAGAGCAACAGCGAATGAATGAGCGACGCCAGCGCCAGGCTGAAGCTCAGCAACAGCAGAATCAACAAGCTCAACAGGAGCAGCAGCGGATGAATGAGCGGCGTCAGCGTCAGGCTGAAGCTCAACAACAGCAGGCTCAGCAGGAACAGCAGCGGATGAATGAGCGGCGTCAGCGTCAGTCCGCGGCACAGCAACAGCAAACACAGCTCGAGCAGCAGCGGCAGGCTGAGCGGCAGCAACGCCAGTCAGTTGACCAACAGCGTGTCGACCAACAGCGTCAGGAGCAGTTCCGTCGACAGCAGGTCGACCAGCAGAGGCTTAGCCAGCAACAGCAGCTTGAACGCCAGCGGTGGCAGGAGCAGCGCCTTTCTCAGTATCGCCGGCAACAGCAGGAGCAGGAGCGACTCGTTTATCAGCGCCAGCGCATACTGGAACAGCAGCGGCGAATTGCCCAGCTTCGCTTTCAGCGTGAGTATTATGAGCGATTGCGCCAGGACCGGCTGCGACTTCAGTCCTGGAGAGGCTATGACTACTCGCCCTTTAGCTATCGCTACTATCGCGGCGGGCGGTACTACAACACCAACCAGTACGGCGCGGACATGCTTCGCCGTGCACTGAATCAGGGTTATCAGGAAGGCTTCCGAGCCGGCCAGTCCGATCGTGAGGACCGATGGGGCTTCAACTACCGTGACTCGTTCGGTTATCAGGACGCTACGTTTGGCTATGACAGCTACTACGTAGATCTGCCCGAGTACCAGTACTACTTCCGGCAGGGATTCCAACGCGGTTATGACGACGGGTACTACGGCCGGTACAGATACGGGACGTACTCGAACGGCGTCGCAAGCCTGATCGGCAACATTCTGAATGGCATCTTGAATCTGCAGCGTTACTAAGACTGAAACCATTCAGCAGTGAGTCAAAGCCCGGGTTCTCGAAAGAGAGCCCGGGCGTTCTTTTCGACAAGCGTAGACTTGTCAGGACTTGGTCGAGACGCGTTCCCAGATCACGCGACGCTTTGGTGAGGGCTTCAGAATCAACAAGTCGCCGGCGAACTCGAATTCCCTTCGCAATTTCTTCCCGACACTCTCGGGGAGAACGTGACCTTCCACATGATGAACAACGATCTTGTTGGCATCATCAACCTGGTACGACCCAAAGAACGCAGTGAATCCCTCGACTGCTTCTTTGATTTCTTGAGCAGGAACGGTTGGCCAGTCGCTCGACGAGAACGGCTCGCGATCCCTTCGCATAATCTGAACCGACATCCGGCCCGATGAATCGTAGATCAATAATCCAGCAGGGTTCTCGGCGTAAGGATAGACCAACTCGCCGCCTGGTGTTTCTTCTTCGAATGACACAAGCCGCCACGCTCCGATGAATCTATTCATGGTTGAATCCTATTACATCGATTGCCGAGAAACGAGCGGCCATGAACCATCAACAGATTGCAAAAGCATCATGCTCAGCTAGAATGTGGCGGGTCGCAAAACCGTCGGCCAACTTCCCGCGAGGAGACAAGGTGCAATGAAAATAGTAATCGTATTGGGCGTCGCCTCCCTTGCTTTAAGTGGATTGATGTTTTCAGTGCTCGCGGATCACTCACGGGCCTCACAGACTATGCTCACGAAAACCGGCATCGATCGCATGATGAAAGAGCTTTCCAACTGGGGACGCTGGGGTAAGGACGATCAACTCGGCGCGATGAACCTGATAACGCCCGCGAAGCGAAAGCAAGCCGCGGCGCTCGTGAAGGAAGGCGTCTCGATCTCGCTCGCCCACGACACCAATACTCAAACCGCTCTGGATAACCCGCAGCCGTATGAGCATTCAATGACACTTTCGGGTATCGGCAATCGCGGCCAGTTCAGCCTCGACAAGATTGGAGTTTCATTCCACGGCTATCAGCACACGCATCTGGACGCGCTCTGTCACATGTTCTGGCAAGGGAAAATGTACAACGGGTTCTCGCAGGAAAAAGTCACGAAAGAAGGTGCGTCAAAACTCTCGATCGCCAATCTGAAACAAGGAGTGTTCACTCGCGGAATTCTCATCGACTTGCCCAAGCTGAAAGGCGTTGCTTATCTCGAACCGGGAACGGCGATCTACCCTGAAGACCTCGAGGCGTGGGAAAAGAAGACAAAGATCAAAGTCACACCCGGGGATGTGATCTTTGTTCGCACCGGGCGATGGGCGCGGCGCTCGGCAGTTGGGCCGTGGGATGTCAGCAGGAATTCAGCCGGCCTCCACGCTTCGTGCGCGAATTGGATCAGACAGCGCGACGTTGCCATCATCGGCAGCGACGTCGCAAGCGACTTGTTGCCTTCCGGCATCGAAGGTGTGTCGCATCCGATTCATCAACTGGTGCTCGTTGCGATGGGCGTGTACATCTTCGACAACTGCGATCTTGAAGCTCTCAGCGAAGCCTGCGACAAGCGGAACCGATGGGATTTTCTGCTGACGGCTTCGCCAATCGCGGTGGCCGGAGGCACCGGATCTCCGCTGAATCCCATCGCTACTTTCTGATGTGCGAAGAGTGATATGAACGACTCAGATAATCTCCTCTCCGGGCTTCGGGTGATCGATTGCGGAACCTACATCGCCGGTCCGGCCGCTGCGACGATGATGTCGGACTTCGGCGCCGAGGTCATCAAGATTGAGCGCCCGCACGGTGATCCTTATCGGTATCTTTCATTCCTTCCGGGAATGCCGGTCTCCGAACACAACTATTGCTGGCTGCTGGACGGACGCAATAAAAAGAGTCTCGCGCTCGATCTCCGACACGAGACCGCCTGCGAAGTCCTGCATAAACTCATCGCCGCCGCCGATGTATTCATCACGAATTATCCGCCTGATCTCGCAGCCAAATTTCAGGTGCGCTACGAAGATATCGAGCCGCTCAACCCTCGGCTGATCTACGCGCAGATAACAGGCTACGGCGAAGCCGGGGAGGACACCAATAAACCGGGCTACGACACGACCGCTTATTGGGCGCGCTCGGGGCTGAGCGGAATCATGTTCGATCTGACGACGGCGACTTGCGCGACGCCTTGCGGAACGGGCGATCATCCGGTGGCGCTCGCGATGTTCGGAGCGATTATGCTTGCGTTGTATCGGCGTCAAATCACCGGGCTCGGCTCGAAAGTTTCGACATCGCTTATGGCCACGGGCGCGTGGAGCAACAGTTGTCAGATACAAGCCGCGATGCTCGGCGCCGAGTTTCCGCCAAAGCGAACGCGGTTCAACGCACTGGTCCCGCTAGTCAATCAATATCAAACTCGCGACGGACAGCGATTCATCCTTTGTTGCCTGGACACAAAGAATGATTGGGGCCGGGTCTGCCGCGCGATCGGACGCAATGAGCTAATCGACGACCCTCGCTATTCGACCGCCGAAGCGCGATACGAAAACGCAGAGGTGATCGCGCTGCTTGATGAAGCGTTCGCGAAGAAAGATATGGCCGAATGGAAAGTGTTCTTCGATCAACACAGCGTGATCTTCGGTCCCATTCAAACCATTGCCGGCGTTGCGGCGGACCCTCAGATGAAAACCAACGGCGTATTTGCCGAGTTCGATCACCCGCAACTCGGCAGCGTTCCAACCGTCAACAATCCGATCAACGTCAGCGGCGTCGTTAAGGCGAAACCGCAACTCGCGCCCGAAATCGGAGAGCATTCGTTTGAAATCCTTTGCGAGCTCGGCTATGACGATAAAGCGATCCGTCAGATGTTAGATCGCGGAGCAATCGCCGCGCCCGACGATAATTCCGAGCCCGCGTAGCGTGCGCGAGCGAATGGCCAGGCCAGTCCGCGCGGCCCGGAGTTGAAACCAGAATGTTGGATCCCTGGGGACCAACCACGTAGTGATTGCATGTTTATTGCAAACGACCGCCGCGCGGATGCTCACTCCTTTAGAAGTGAAATGTGATCCGTCGCAATTCGGCATATCGAACCCATGACGGAGTTCGCGTCATGCGGCACTTCGTTACTATCAACATTGAACTTTTGACGGAGTTCCATGACGCACGACGACGTGTTTAGTTGAAACGACAACCTCAAACACTCTGCCCTTTCCACACCGCTTCAAAGATTCGCCGTTCAGCGTCTTTCGGTTTCGCTTCGATATCGAGAAACGAAAACCCAACGTCCGGGCCGTGATACGTGCTGATGTCTATTCCACGCGCGCCCAGCGAGCCGGCCTGAAACGTGTGAATGTTGTCTCGCTTCGCCGACAGCGTGTTGATCCGTCCCTGCGCGATTACTTCATTGTGGGTCTCACGCACAAGAAACGCCTGACGCGAGGAGAACTCCGGAGCTTGCCCGTTGATTTCAAAATTGCGAATGCGCGCTTCGCCTTCGAGCCCAACCGTGCACACGCTGGCGTTCGGATGACAATGCGGCGGCAGGAAGGCTCCGGGGTCGAGCTTCCATTCGACTATGAAGAAAGGCGCGCCGCGATAACTCACGCCAAAGCTGACCGGCGGGTGCAAACTTCCAAAGCGGCCGAGCTTCGCTTTTGGAATTTCATCGACGCGCGCTCTCGCGATCATCGAAGCGAGCCAGTGCAGATAAGCCTCCTGACCCGATGCCGACGCATCCTTATGAAGCTCCGCGGCAACGGGCACACACTGTTTTACGAACGATCCCCAATCAAGCGGCCCGGTCATCGCAGCGTTCGTCGTTCCAGTCCGCGCTTCATTCGCATCCATCTGAGCGGCACTAGCTCTTCCCGCAAAACCCGAGATGACTGGCGCCGCAAGCATGGGAAGTAACAGCATGCGGCGGCGTGTCTCAAAGAACCCCGGCGCGATTTCCTGTTTCGAATCGTGAAGCGTTTCGGTTTGAAGTTCGTCGATGCTGTTTTTCATAGTGCTCCTCTAATTCAGCCAACGCAGTTGGCGAAGCCAACGCAGTTGGCGATAGCGTGTAGCTCAGGGCAAGTCCGCGCAGCCCTGGGGATGACGGCGCGTTGGCAGGCAAGCCCGCGCAGCGGGCGGCAGAGGCCCCGTGGCTCATCGACTCCCTGTCGCCCACTGCGTGGGCTCGTCGTTACATGCAAGCACGCTAACCCAGGGCTGCGCAGACTTGCCCTGGGCCACACGCTTCCGCCCACTGAGCGTGGGCGGCCTAACCCTTTTTCACATTCCCCAATTCGCTTCGTAGATGCCCTGTTCGATATCAATCGGAGTCTTCGACATATTCAAAAACGGAGTCTCCCGCTTGGGTTTTATCCGAGTCGTTATGTCGAGTCCGCGGCCGCCTCGCGCGCTCGCTTGAAATCCGTGAATGTAGTCGCGTTCCAGATTCACAAGATTCACCTCGCCGTGAGTCAGCACCTGACTGTGGGTCTTTCTCACCTTGAACGTTCCCTTTGCGTCGAAGTCACGCGCGCCCATGATCTCGTAGTTCTCAACTCTGATCTCGCCTTCAAGTCCAAGCGTCATCACGTTCCCGTAGGTATGCGGATGCGGCCGTATCACCGAGCCCGGTTCCATTCGCCAATGAAGCACATTGAAGGGATCGCCACCCGGATTACCTCCGATGAAAGTCCCTCGGCCGGCGCCCTGTCCGCTGTCACGCATCTCCGGCACGGGCACATCCGCCATCCGCACCGCGTATGAAGCAAGCGTCAAAAGATAACGATGCTGCCCAACGAGAGACGTATCCCCAACCAGCGACTTTGCAACAGGAATCACTTCTTTCAAGAATTCCTCGTAGCTCAATCGAGCCTCGCTCGCGCTTGCAAGCTTCGCCATCCCCGGCAACGCGACTGCGCCAAACGCAAGCGCCACGGTCTTAAAGAAGCACCGCCGCTCGACCAGTACACCTGGCGCGATCTCCGCCGATTCGCCGATCTCTAGTTCTTCAGTTTCTATTTCGCGTGTCAAAGTCTCTCCTTCTTCTCTGCGTGCCTCAGCGTCCTCTGCGGTTAATTCCCCCGACTCTCAAGTCGCAGAGTACCGAGAGACGTCGCAGAGGCACGAATCTACGCGCCTTCCCCCGCAACACCAATGAATCAAAGCCAAATTTCGAATGAGTTCTCGGTGAGTTTCAGGTGAGGAAATAACCACCGCAGTTTTGACATTTAGAACCACCGGCGCAACACCACAAAGTTTGGCTCGAACTCCGATTGCGCTTATAATCAGCCACGCGAAGGACACACATGCAGCAACCGGTTTCCGAAGAAGCAATCATTCGATTCGCGGAATTCGAGCTCGCGCTCAAGAGCGGAGAGCTGCGCCGCAACGGCGACATCATTCGATTGCAGCCCCAGCCTTTCAAGGTGCTGGTCTTTCTCGCTTCGCACGCCGGCCAAACCGTCACTCGCCAGGAGCTTCAACAGGCCGTGTGGCAAGCCGAGACCTTCGTCGATTTCGAACACGGTTTGAATTTCTGCATAAAACAGATTCGCAACGCGCTCGGCGACGACGCGCAATCGCCTCGTCTGATCGAGACCCTTCCGCGCCGAGGTTATCGCTTCATCGCCGAAGTAGAAAAGTTGAACGGCTCATCGACGATCGACCCCGCGCGCGAGTTTGCAAAACCCGAGACGGAGAGAACGGCACAGCCGAAATCATCCGCCAGGATGTTTGTTCTGATCGGCGTGATTGTCATCGCCGCACTCATCGCCGGCTACTTCGCATGGCGAAGGCCCCGGGAGGTCGCGGCTCCACAGTCGAAGGTGATGATCGCCGTGTTGCCGTTTGAGAATCTCAGCGGCGATCCGGCCGAGGATTATTTCTCCGACGGCATGACCGAAGAAATGATCGCGCGGCTCGGCCAGCTTCAACCAAAGAGCCTCGGTGTGATCGCCCGCACTTCGGCGATGACTTACAAAGGCGCCAACAAAGACATCGCGCGCATCGGCCGCGAACTCGGCGTCGGCTTCGTCGTCGAAGGCAGCGTTCGCCGCGCCGACGACCGCGTGCGCATCACCGCTCAGCTCATTCAGGTGAGCGATCAGACTCATCTGTGGTCGGACTCTTACGATCGCTCGACGGGCGACGCGTTGCGAGTGCAGCGCCAGGTCGCCGATCAGATCGCCACCGCGCTTGCGATCGAACTGCTCGCTGATAAGAAGAAAGAAGCGGAAGGTGCTGAGAGCGCCGAGGCCGTGGACGCTTACCTGAGAGGCCGATACCTCTGGAACAAAGGCGACCGCGAAAGCGTCAGCCGAAGCGTCGAGTATTTCAACCAGGCCATTGAGCGAGATTCGAACTACGCCGGGGCCTGGGCCGGGCTCGCCGATGCGTATCGGTTGCTTGGAATGAATTACGCGATGCTCCCGGCCGAGGCTTATCCAAAAGCGACGGACGCGGCCTCGCGCGCGGTCGAGCTTGATCCGGCAAACGCAGACGCGTTGGTGTCACTGGCCACGATCAAGTTCAGATACGAGTGGAGGTGGGATGAAGCCGAGCAGTATTTTCGTCGCGCGCTTGAGATCAACCCCAACCTCGGGATGGCTCATCACGACTACGCGTGGTTCCTTGTAGCGATGCAGAGATTCGACGAAGGCATCGAGCACATGAAACAAGCTCAGCGGCTTGATCCGCTCTCGCCGCTTGCGAATTCGGATGTGGGATGGGTTTATCTAATGGCTCGTCGTTACGATGAAGCGATCGAGCAAATCAATCGCACGCTCGAACTCGAGCCGTCATTCGGTTCGGCGCTCGCATGTCTCGAACGCGCATACACGCTGAGCGGCCGCCCTCGTGAGGCTCTCGAAACGCTGTTGAAAGAAACCGGAGGCCCTGGCGGCATTTCTACGCGAGACGGTGATCCGTCGCAAACCATGAAGTCGCTTTATCGAAAGAGGCTCGAGCGGAGACTTGAAGCGATGAAGAAAGTCCGGTCATCGTCATACAGCATGGCTACGACTTGCGCGTCGGCGGGCGACCGCGAGCAGACCTTCGCGTGGCTCGAACGAGCTTTTAGTGAGCGCGACCCGATGCTGGTTCAAGCGAGAACAGACCCTGCCTTCGACGCCTTGCGCAGCGACCCGCGTTTTGTGACCGTGATCAAACAAATTGGTTTTGAAAGATAGCCGAGCGAAGTCTTTCAGGTCACCGTCAACGCGAAGCCGCTGCGGGTTCAAATCGCGCTTATCGTTCCTACGGTTCTTCAGCGAGAGTGTCCCTACCCTAATCCTCCTCACTCAAGCGACATCAATCACTTCCAGCGGGATTGAAAAGCCCCTTCAATGCCCATATAATCGGCGCCTCCGTTTAGTCGTACGAGTTCTATTCGTGGTGTTCGCCGCAGGAAAACTCGATATGCTATCGCAATGCTCGCCGACGGCGAAACCCCGCAACGAACGCTATTTGTTAGAAAGACACACTGGAGGCGAAGTGCGAAAGGGTGAACTTAGACCTGGAGTTATGTACAGCCGCGTCGACTTATCTCACTACCACCTGTATGCAGCCTTCTTCTTTGCCCTCCATGCCGAGCGCCTCGAGGACAAGGCATCACCAATGGCGAGCTCTGATACCTTGTACCGCTACCGCTCATTCGTGATGGGCGCAATCCTTTCTGCTGTGGCGTCGCTCGAAGCGAGGCTAGCGGAGTTGCAGACTGATGCGGAAATTGGTCCGCCGCTCTTCTCGGTCACGGGTCTTACAAAGGCACAGTGTACCGCCTTGGTAACGGCGCTGGCTGGGCGAGGCGCGATGCTCGACCGCTACCAGGAGGCCCTCCGCGCAATCGGAAAGATCCCATTCAAGGCTGACACGCAGCCCTTCCGCGCAGTGTCTCTTCTCGTGAAGTTGCGGAACTACCTCGTCCACTTCCCCGCCGACTGGTTAGCGATCTCAGACGAAGAGTCAGGCCCTTTGCCACAAACGGAGTTGCCATTGATTGAGCGGCAGCTAAAGCGCCAGTTCCCTTCCACGAAGTTTGCCGAAGCGTCGAAGCCATTCTTCCCAGATCATTGCCTATCTGCGGGCTGTGCGCAGTGGGCCGCTGATTCAAGCTTGGCATTTGCACAGCAGTTCTCAACCCGAGCTGGGGTCGTCATGATGCACCTTAGACCAGTTATCAGGGGCAACTAGGATGCTGTCCCTTCGGCACCCAAGCGACCCAGGGATCGCAAGGTTGTTCGGAGCATCTATTTAAGGCACGCCTTAGTTTAAGGCGTTAGGTGGGTCTAAAATAGTGAGCAAGCGAATGAGACTTGATGAGACATATGAGGGCCATGAGGTTTTTCGGCATCTCTCAGACTACGCCGATTTCTACAAGAGCTTGTCCTTTTCGGTATTTGCCTTCGTTAGTCTAGGTACAAAGGCCGTCTGCAACATCGATTCCTATGTTTACAAGTCAATGCGTGGAACGCTTGAATCGATCAAGCACAGTCTCTTGAATAGACGCATCGCCGACGCATATACCCTGCTTCGTAGATATCATGACTCAGCAGTAATAAACATCTACTCCAACTTGTATCTGAAGGACAATTTCAGCATCGAGAACTTCGTGGTTGATAAAATCCAGAATTGGCTTGAAGGTAAAGACCCGCTTCCTAGGTACGGCGATATGTTGAAATACATCGAAGGTTCCGTGGAAGTTGCGCAGATCAATAAACTGTTATCTGAAAATACAAGATATCGGGAAATACGAAAGCGCTGCAATGATTTCACCCACTACAACTTCTATCGCACCTTGCTCCTCAACGATAACGAGGTATTTCTGAACCGAACGAAAACATTAGAGGGATTTTCTCGGGACCTCGATAATATTCTGATTTGGCACTTGTCTTATCTTTTCCTCCTCAACCAGCACTACATGATGTCGAGCGACTACATGGATAGCTTGGAATGCGGATCAACACCCCCGAAAGACTCCCAGTATCTTGTCGCACCGTTTGTTCAAAAGATTTTCGATTCTGTGGTAAAGACAAACAGAATGGATATTGCCACGGAGATCATGAATACTACCGCTATGAAACTGGAGTGAGATTGTGTCGAACGAGACCTAATCCTGCGTTCCCGGAACCGCGCGCGCAGGAGTGAATACTTTGGTCCTATTACTAGGATGGCCCCGGTATCAACGCGCGGCCTGGTGATGCTGGCGTTGGACGAATTGAAGAAAATGAGCAAAGACTCTCAAGAACTCTGGAACGTTCTTTGCGAACTTGGCGACTATTTCTCTCGCCTTGGAGCCTCCGCCAGATATTCTCAAATGACCGAATCAGAGATCCCGCTTTATGTTGCTTCTCGCCTTATGCAGCAACATCTGCCTACATTTGAACCCGGAGAATTCATTGACAGAAGATTTATGGAGGCGGCATCGCCAGTGCTTGATAAAGTTGATGCTCATATTTGCGCTGTGAGTGCTGAGAACGGGTCGCTTGCGGACCTTATTATTGAGTTCGTCCGGTACGCTGATTCAAAACTCCAGCCGCAAGGTCGGTCGTCTCAATGGAATCGTTTCGTTGATATGGTCAACAAAACGAGCGCAAAAACAGGTATCGCCGAGAGAAACCTTACGCTCGAGGAAGTCTTGGCCGTGGTTCAGAAGAACAAGCGAGTGTGCCCACAACCCCAGAGGTGGCAGCAGCTTTACGAAATGCTGCCACAGAAGCGGAAGGGTGCAGGATGGGAACCCTCGCCTCCGCTGATATTGGCCGCGTGGTGGGACACCCCGGCCCTTCCGAAAATAATTCGCCTACGCGAACACATCGAGTGGGCCGCCGCGCACGGCTGCCTCGACGAGGTTTATTCGTTCTTGTGTGAACTACCAGAGGACCAGTGGCACCACATTGGCGATTAGTGCGCTCAACCAGTTGCGCATCACAAGGAGCGATTGATGCAGTTGACCGAATATGAAGCGCTCGAAGCCTACGCAAAGATGATGAACACATTGAGCGTAGAGCCGATCCGATCTCTTCTTGACGATGGTTTCGTTTACGAGTCGCAGGCGGTCCTTCAGCCAATTGAATCGAAGCAGGCGTTTCTAGACTACATGATCCCAAAGCTTCAGACGATCGCGCGCGGGAACGCCACGGTCTACGCTGAGATGGGAACTGTCGAGGCGTACGGCGAGAAGCAGCCATGCGTAGTTATTGCTCAATATGATCCAGAGAACCTCATTGCCCTCGTACTTGCGAAGGTGTCAAATAACAAGCTCCAACGCATCGACCTCTGCGTTGTTCCACCTCCGCAGGCTGCTCAAAGAAGTGGCGAGTATCCGAAGTGACGCCCAGCTCGGCGATTCACCCGAGCACGCGAACTGGTTTCTTGTGAATCGCCCACGCGCCTCCAAGTTTTAGCGTGTCGCGCGCGCCGGGTGAACTCAATCGTTAGGCCCTTTATCAAGCAGCGACATCTTTCTTCTCCCTTGAACACAATCCTCAATCAAATTAGGAATCATCAAGAAGGTTCAGCGAGAAACTTATAGTTAAGCGAGACGTGTGAACGCGCGTTTGAGTCTGAACGCCCTAAGGTAGCTAGAGCATTCGTCAGTCTGGGCTGAACGCCCTCTCTCCGGTATTATCCCCGAGCATGCAATATCGTGAGATCAAACCAAGCCCTCCGCTTTCGGAATTTGTCGAATGCTTTTGGACTCTCGAAGGCGACGGGCGAGCAGAGACCGCCGGCGATCTCATTCTCCCCGACGGTTGCGTCGAAATGGTGTTGAACTTCGGCGACCCGTTTTGCGAACACAAACAACACAACCAGAAACTCACTCAACCGATGCGGCTCGTCGTAGGACAGATGACCGGGCCGATGCGTATCGGGCCTACCGGCAAGGTTCAGTTGATCGGCGTCCGGTTTAATCTCGGCGGCACTCGACCCTTCTTTCGCATCGAGACTGAGGAACTGACTAACCGGTACGCGGCGCTCGAAGACGCGGCGACGGATCTCGATCGCGAAATAACCTCGCGCGAGTTCGAGCCATCCCTGGAGCGGAGCGTCGGCGTGCTCGAGGAATTGCTGACTCGCCGATTGCTACAGCCTTCAAAAGAAGACGCGCCGGTTCGTTACGCCGTCAATCGTATTCTTCGGAGTAACGGTTTGATCGGAATCAGCGAGCTTGCCTCGGGCGCGGGGATCAGCGCGAGACAGTTGGAACGCCGGTTCTTGCGCGAGGTCGGGATCGGTCCCAAGCTGCTGTGCCGGATACTCAGATTCCAACAAGTGTTCCACGCAGTCGAGCAGGACTCGGGCAACTGGGCTTCGGTAGCCGCGCGTTGCGGTTACTACGATCAGTCTCATTTGATCCGGGACTTTCAGCAATTCGCGGGCGCGGCTCCCGCTTTGATACTCGCGAACGCCGGCGCGCTCACCGACTTCTTCACGCGAAAAAATCGCGCGTCGCTTTTTTCCAATACACCTTGGTGAGACGGTTCTGAGATACTTTGAGAATGAACTGCGGTCGCGGAGAGTCGCATGACGTTCGGCAGGTTGCACTGATTGCAACCAGAGAGTGTAGAATGCGCCTATGGAACGAGACCTCAAGGAAGAAGCAAAACGTCTGATCGACAGCCTCCCGTCTCTTTCGTCGTGGGAGCAACTGATGTACGAGATCTATGTGCTTGAGGCGATTGAGAAGGGCCTTGCTGACAGTAACGAGGGCCGAAAGACATCCGTCGAGGACGTTCGAGCGGAGTTTGGCTTGCCGCAATGAAGGTGAACTGGACCGAAGCGGCACGCACTCAATTGCGCGACATCCGTGGGTTTGTCGTCGGCTCGTCTCCGCAGTACGCGACCAAGATGGTTGATCGGCTCACGCGGCGATCTCAGCAGATCGCCATCTTCCCAGGTCAGGACGAATCGTACCTGAGGCGAACGATGTCAATATTCGCGAGGTACTCGAGTGCCGTATCGTATCATCTACCACATCCTCGAAGACGAGATCGATATCATTGTTGTTGTGCATGGCGCGCGGCAGTGGCCGGAAGAACCATAGCAACGCACCCACTTCTTCATAAGAAACAATCGCCCGTCGCTTTTTTCCAATACACCTCGCTGAGTGAAGTTCTAAGATCGCGCGCGGAGGAAATCAAATGAGAATGCGATCGATAAGAATTGGACTCGCGTGCGCGATGGTCTGTGTGGCAATCAGCGCAATTCTTTTGCCGGGCTCAGCCGCGATGAATGAGAACTCGAAGATTGAAGACCTCGCGTGGATAAGCGGGGATTGGGAGACGACGAGCGGCACTATGCAGATCGAGGAGCATTGGACTCGCGTGGCGGGAGGCTCGATGATTGGGATGGGTCGCACAATTGCGAAGGGCAAAACGGTTTTCTTCGAGTACTTGAGGATCGAATCGCGAGCCGATGGTATTTACTACGTCGCGCATCCGAAGGCGCGGCCGGGCACCGACTTCAAACTGGTGCGAGTCGAAGGCCAGTCCGCCGTATTCGAGAACCTTGCGCATGATTTTCCAAAGCGGCTGATCTATCGCAAGAACGCCGATGGGTCGCTTACGACTCGGGTCGAAGGCGACGGCACCGAGAAGGAGAAGCCGGAGGAGTTTCGATTGCAACCGATGAAATGATCGGGGCGGCGTTTGTAGTCCGGCCTTCAGGCGGAAGTTTGTATTCTCTCTCGACGACGAAAACCGAAGATACGAACTTCCGCCTGAAGGCCGGACTACGAACGGGGAACGGGACCACGAACGAGCGGCGCTGTATGTCATCACACTCAAACGGCACCATTGAGTTGACGCTTGACGATCACGATGAGCGCGGATGCATAGCGCGCATCATCGTCGATAACGAAGCCCGGCTTAATATTCTGAACAGCGAATTGATTCGGCAACTGACTACCGCCGTCAGGAGCCTCGCGAGCAATGACCGGCTGCGTGTGTTGATCCTCACCGGAGCCAGCGATCGGGCTTTCATCGGCGGAGCTGACATCAATGAGATGGTGGGATTGGATCGGTCGTCGGCGCGAGAATTCATTTCCCGATTGCACGCGGCCTGCCTCGCTCTTCGAGAGTTGCCGGTGCCGGTGATCGCCCGAATCTCAGGCTATTGTCTCGGTGCGGGGTTAGAGATCGCGGCGTCGTGCGATCTGAGAGTCGCCGCCGATCATTCGACGTTCGGCATGCCCGAGGTCCGGGTCGGTATTCCCTCGGTCATCGAAGCCGCGCTGCTTCCGCGATTGATCGGATGGGGTAAGGCCGCCGAGCTGATCTATACCGGCGAGTCGATCCGGGCGTCAGAGGCTTTGGCCTGTGGTCTGGTTCAGCGAGTCGTACCTGTTGCCCAACTCGATAAGGCCGTTGAGCGATGGACTGAAGCGATTCTCAACACCGGCCCGAAAGCTTTACGTTTGCAAAAAGCTTTGATGTGCGAGTGGGAACGCTTGCCGCTCGAGCAAGCCATCGAGCGCGGCATTGAATCGTTTGTGGCCGCTTATGAAACCGACGAGCCGCAAGAGATGATGAACAGATTCATTTCGCGCCGGCGAAAGTAAGCCGGATAATCATTGCTCGGTGATGTCATAGCGTATTGCCGGCTTACGATTGCAGGCTCCGCTGCGTCCTCGGCGTCCTCCGCGGTTCAGTCCCAAGGCAAGGAAAGGGAAAACCGCAGAGGACGCTGAGGTACGCAGGGGATGTACAGCAGCAACGCACCAATACCCCGCCACGCGTTGCTCAATCGTGCTGAACCAAAGCAATGATTCGAAGCGGGCCGCCGCTGCCTCCGCGAATCTTCATCGGCATCGCGATCACCATCGAAACATTTGCCGGCAGGCGATCGAGATTCGCCACATTTTCAAAAGCCGGTATGTCCTGGGCCATCAGTAGGCGATGACTTTCGAACATCTGTGATTGGCCGTAGTCGATGCTCGCCGTATCAAGCCCAACCGCTTTGATCTTGCGATTCTCCGTCAGCCATCGCGCGGCTTCAGGCGCGAGCCCGGGAAAGTGCAGCTCGGCGACCGCCGCATCGCCCCGCTTATCCGTCCCGAGATACTTCAAACGACCGGGCCAATACGCGGACCACCCTGTCTGGAGCAACACAATCGAGTCATCCGGAATCCGGCCGTGTTGTTTTTCCCAGCCCTCGAAGTCCGCGCTGCTGATTTGATAATCGCGATCCGCGGCGGCTTTCGCCGACACGTCGATTTTTATCGCGGGGCCGATCAGTCGCGTGAGCGGGATCTGATCGACTGTGTTGTGACCTTCGGCGAAATGGATCGGCGCATCGATGTGCGTGCCGCCGTGTTCAGCCGCGCTGAACTGATACGCCGAGTAGTAGTAGCCTTTGTCGTTGATGCCCGCGGCGACGGTGTCGAGCTTGAAGGGCTCGGCGGTTGGCCAGTAAATCGTTTCGGCGGAGAAATCGTGCGAGAGGTCAATCCACTCGCCCTGGGGCTGGCTATTGCCGGCGCCTTGTGGTTGGCGAGTCGCGCAACCGGATAAGAGAACCAATCCTAGAACAAACGCAGCGCTTTGTTTCTTCACAGTCATAGCCTCCGATCGCATTGTCGTTTTCGGGAGACTATCACGTGAAGACGCTTAAGTCAGTGTGGAGTGCGGAATTCGGAGTGTGGAGTGTCGAGTTCTGAGTTCGGAGCCCACGTAGTGGGCAAAAGCATGTAGCCCAGGGTGAGCTCGCGAGCCCTGGGGCAACTTCGCCACCGGCGTCAAGCCCGCGTAGCGGGCGACAGCGAAACACCGTTCGACCGACCGCCTTCTGTCGCCCGCTACGCGGGTTCCAATCGCGAACTACGCGGTGTACCCAAGGCTGCGCGGACTTGCCCTGGGCTACACGCTTTTGCCCACTACGTGGGCTACTCTCCCCTGACGCCTGCTGAGTTCTTCTGACCTCTGACTTCTGACCTCTGACTTCTGACTTCTGACCTCTGACTTCTGACCTCTGACTTTTGACTTCTGACCTCTGACTTTTGACTTCCGACTACGGACCACTGAATTCTTCATTCATATCTCAGCGCCACCATCGGGTCGACCTTGATCGCGCGGCGTGCTGGAACGAAGGCCGCGAAAAAAGCTACTGCGGCTAACAACACCGCGACCGAAAAGAATGTTACGGGATCGGTGACGCTCACTCCGAATACCAATCCGCTGATCAACCGAGTGACCGCGATCGAGGCCGCAACTCCCACGACAATTCCCGAGCCCGCAAGCACCAACGCTTCCCTCGCGATCATCTTCACCACGTCGGAAGTCCCCGCTCCGAGCGCGCGGCGTATGCCGATCTCGTGAGTTCGCTGCGTCACCGAGTAAGCAATCACACCGTAGATTCCAATCGCCGCAAGCACCAACGCCAGAGCGGCGAAGATCCCGAGTAACAGCATCGTGAAGCGGTGAGTCGCCAGCGAGAAATTAAGCACCTCGGTCATCGGGCGAATATCAAACGGCGGAAGATCGCGATCAATCGCGCGAATCTCTTCTCGCACCGCGCCCGCGAGCTTCATCGGGTCCCCGGTCGTGCGCACCGCCAGCATCATTCGCGACTGCGCGTTCTGCCGATGAATCTCGTAGACCTCTGGCTTCACCTCTTTATCCAATCCGTCCTGCTTCTCGCCTCGAACGACACCGATGATCGAATACCACGGCGACTCGATGGCCGGCTTTGAGAACTTCACTCGTTTGCCGATCGGATCCTGATTCGGATAGGCCCAAAGCGCGAAGACATCGTTCACTACGATCACCGGAGGACTGGTGGCAGTATCGCGATCGTCGTATTCGCGGCCATTCAGTAATGGGATTCGCATCGTGCGAAGATAACCGGAGGTCATTTGCTTGTGCCGAACTTCGCGCAAGTAGTCATCTGGCTCGCGCCCATCAACCGTCGCATCGCCCGTCCAGTTGTAGCCCTGCAGTGGCAAGCGCGTGGCCGCGCCAACCGATTCAACACCCGGCAACGCACCGAGCCTTCGCTCGGCCTGTTCGAAGAAATCTATTCTCTGACGATCCTCGGGGTACTTGCTCCCGCGAAGCTCGACGCTCAAGGTCAGCACGTTATTAGGGTCACAACCGGGATCGACCTGCACAAGCCGCGCGAAGCTGCGGATCAACAACCCGGCGCCAATCACCAGCATGAACGAAAGCGCGACTTCGGAAACCACCAGCACGCTACGCAGACGCGCGCGCCGCGAACCCCCGCTTCCCTTCTGACCTTCCCGGAGCGTGTCCGTCAACTCGTGACGCGAAACCTGGATCGCCGGAAGCAGCCCGGCTACGAGCGCGGCGAGAAGCGTAATGGCCAACGTGAATCCGAGCGTCGCACCGTCCAGTTTCACTTCGTCGAGTCGCGGGATTCCTCGCGGCGCAATCGCGAGCAGAAGCTCCTTAGCCCACACTGCGACCAGCACTCCGAGGGCGCCGCCAAGCAATGCGAGCACAAGACTCTCCGTAAAAAGTTGCCGTATGATGCGCCCGCGTCCGGCGCCCAACGCCGCCCGGATCGCCATTTCTTTTCGGCGAGCCTCGGCGCGAGCGAGCAGCAGATTCGCGACGTTCGCGCACGCGATCAACAACACCAATCCGACCGCGGCTAGAAACACGAGCAACGCGGGCCGGCTGTCGCCGACAATCCAATCGTGAAGCGGACCAAGTCCGACGCCCATCTGTGTGTTCGTGTCCGGATACTCGCCTTCGAGCGCCCCGGCTATCGAGGTCATATCAGAGCCTGCCTGTTCGCTAGAGACGCCGCTCTTTAGTCGGCCAATTGCGCGCAGAAAGTGGGGCCGCCGCAGAGTAGCGATTTGCGACTGATCCCATCCCATCGGCGTCCATAGCTCAACTTCACGAGTCGGGAAATAAAAGCCCTCGGGCATGATGCCGACGACTGTGCGATTCGTTCCATTGAGTGAGATCGTTTGACCAACGATCGAAGGGTCGCCGCCGAAGCGGCGTTGCCAGAGTTGATGACTCAGCACCACAACGCGATGATTGCCGGCCCACGTTTCTTCCGCGCTCAAGGTGCGCCCGAGCGCCGCGTCCACTCCGAGGACCGAAAACAGATTGCCCGTCACATACAAGCCGCGCAGGCGCTCCGGCTCACCGCCGCCGGTCAGAAACATGTTCGAGAGCCCGGCCTCCTTTGTGTCAGCGCCCATGTACGCCGCGATGTCTTCGAAAGACTGATTGCGCTTTTGCCAGTCGAACAGGTTCGCGGGCGCAACCGTAGCCTGCGTCCAGCCTTTCAATGGATTGGTCTCCCAGAACTGAACAAGTCGTTCCGGCTGTGCGTAGGGCAACGGGCGCAGGAGCACACCGTTGACTACGCTGAAGATGGCTGTGTTCGCGCCCACACCAAGCGCCAGCGTCAAAACAGCGACGGCTGAGAAACTCGGATGCTTGAAGAGCATTCGAGTCCCGAGACGCAGATCTTGAACGAATATGTTCATGAATTCTCCAGTTCCGGGTTCCGGGTTCAGGGTTCAGGGTTCCGGGTTCAGGGTTCAGGGTTCCGGGTTCAGGGTTCAGAGGTCGCTCTAACTGCTAAATCCTAAATCCTAACTTCCTAAATCCTGATTCACTCGTATCTCAGCGCTTCGATCGGGTCGACCCTCGACGCGCGGCGAGCGGGCACGAAACAGGCTCCCAGAGCCACTCCTGCCAGGACTACCGGAATTGCTATGAACGTCACCGGGTCCGTTGCGCTAACGCCGTAGAGCAGCGTCGCCATCAAGCGAGTCAGCCCAAACGATGTGATCAATCCCGCCGCTATCCCCGCTCCCGTCAGCACCAATCCATGCCTCACAACCAAACTCAGCACGTCGCGTGACTGCGCGCCCATCGCCATTCGAATACCGATCTCGTGAGTCCTCTGCGACACCGAGTAGGAAATCACGCCGTAGATTCCAAGAGCCGCGAGCAGCAATGCGGCCGACGCGAATATTCCCAGCAACAGCATGTTGAACCTGCGCTGCGACAACATCTCAGACAACGTTTGATCCATGGTCTTGATGTCATAGACCGATTGGTCGCGGTCGATCGACCATACCTGGTCTCGCAACATTCCGGCAAAGCTCGCGGGATCAGTCGATGTGCGCGCGACGACAGTCAGGGCGTTATCCGGATTCTGCGATTCCGGCAAGAAGGTTTCCGGCCGCACCGGGCGGTCGAATCCCGTGCGGCGCATGTCGCCTACGACGCCGACGATCGTAATCCACGGGTTGTCCGGCGCTGGGCCGCCATAAACGTAGCGCTTACCGATCGGGTCCTCGCCGGGGAAGAACCGATTCGCAAACGTTTCGTTGATGATCGCGACCGGCGGCGTGCCTAGCGCATCGCGATCATCGAATTCGCGTCCGCTGATCAGGGGAATACCCATCACTTTGAAATATTTCGCTGAGACCGCGTCGAGCGGTACTTCGATGGACTGGGCGCCGGTCGCCTGGGGCCGCCCTTCGATTGCGAAGTTAGTCGAGTTGGGAGTGTCCGAAAGAAAGATGGTCGAGATCGCGCCCGCCGATTGAACTCCGGGCACGGCTTCGATGCGCTCGAACAGTTGTTGAAAGAAGTCGGCGACCTGTTTGCGCTCTTTGTATTTTGAACCGGGCAACTGCACGCGCATCGTGATCAGGTGTTCGGGATTGAAACCCAATTCAAACTGCTGAAGCCGCATGAAGCTGCGGATCAACAACCCCGCGCCCACAAGCAACACCAGCGACAACGCGATCTCCGACACAACCAGCAGATTCCGAATGCGCGCCCCGCCGCCGCCAGTCGAATCGCGGCCGCCTTCCTTGAGCGCGTCGTTGACATCCGGCCGCGACGCCTGCAGCGCGGGAACCAGTCCGAAGATCAGTCCGGTGACGAGCGATATGCCCAGGGTGAAAGCGAGCACGCGGGCATCGATTCCTGTTTGATCCAGACGCGGAATGTCGGCGGGCGCAAGCGCAACCAGCGCGCTGAGTCCCCAAACCGCCATCAGTAAACCTACAGCGCCGCCTAACACGCCAAGCAGAACGCTTTCAGTGAGCAACTGCCGAATGATCCTCCACCGCCGCGCTCCGAGCGCCAGGCGAATCGCGACTTCTTTTTCACGCATCGCCGCGCGCGCGAGAAGCAGATTTGCGACATTCGCGCACGCTATGAGAAGTACAAAACCGACCGCCCCAAGCAGAACCAGAAGCGCGGACCTTACCGTATGAGTTTCCTGATCGTGAATCAGTCTGAGATTGACACCGTAGTCCGATTGAAAATACTGATCGTCCAGCCGTTTGGCTATCGCAGCCATATCGGCTTGCGCCTGCGCGAGCGTCACTCCGGGTTTGAGCCGGCCGACCGCCTTGTACGCGATGGAATTTCGCGCCTGCCTTCGTTGCGGAGTCACCGTCAGCGGCACCCAGAACTCGGTTGTCTTCTCTGGAAAACTGAAGCTGGCGGGCATTACGCCGATGACTGTGCGATTTATTCCATTGAGGCTGATTTGCTGACCGATGACCGACGCGTCGCCGCCAAAGTTTCTCCGCCAAAGCCCGTTGCTCAAAACAACCAACATGTCTTTGCCGGGCTCCTGCTCATCTTCGGTGAATGTGCGGCCCAGCGCGGCATCGACACCGAGGACCGAAAACAAACTGGCGGTGTTCCACACGCCAACGACGCGCACCGGGTCACCAGCGCCCGTGAGGTTGAAGCTGCGAGTATTGAACGCAGCCATATCTTCGAAGACCTGATTCTGCTCCTTGTAGTCGACATAGTTCGGATATGAATGCCAGTCCTCGCTTACGCCGAGCTTGGGATTGCTCATCCAGATCATCGATATTCGATCGAAGTTTTTGTAAGGCAGAGGGCGCAGCAGGATGGCATTCACCACGCTGAAGATCGCGGTGTTGGCGCCGATCCCGATCCCGAGCGCAAGCACCACGATGATGGTGAACGACGGCTTCTTGAGCAGCATTCGAATCGCATAGCGTAGATCCTGGATCAAGGTTTCCATTGTGCCTCCTCGGTAGTCCGTAGTCAGTAGTCCGTAGTCGCTTCCTTGAAACACGTTGCTACGGACCACGGACTACGGACGACGGACTTCCTCATTCATATCTCAGCGCAATCATCGGATCGACCTTCGCGGCGCGGCGCGCAGGAACATAACTGGCAAGCAACGCCACGCCAGCGAGCACTCCCGGAACCGCAAGAAAGGTCACTGCATCGAGCGCGCTGACGCCATACAGAAAGCTCGTCAGCAGACGAGTCACCGCGAACGCCACAATCAAGCCGCCGGCGACTCCGCTTGCCACCAGCGACATGCCTTGCTTCAACACCAGCCGCAGCACGTTTCCTTTCTCCGCTCCAAGGGCCATCCGTATGCCGATTTCGCGAGTCCTTCGCGAAACCGAGTAAGACATCACACCGTACAAACCGACTCCGGCCAGCAACAGAGCCAGCAGCCCGAAGATGCTCAACAACGCCGCGCCCATTCGCGCGGCAAAAAGCGATCCGGCCAGTACGTCATCGAGCGATTGAAGACTGGTCACCGCAAGATCGCGATCCAGCGACTGTATTTCCTGTCTTACCGCCGCCGCTACGCCTGTTGGGTTGCCGATTGTGCGAACGTGCAACGTCATTCCGGTTTCGTGATTTTGCGCGAGCGGAACATAGATTGTCGGACGCGGGTTCTCGCCGAGAGTGTGATACTTGCTGTCGCGGACGAGGCCTATGATTTGAGTAAACGGCCCGCGCGCGCCGCGAAAGCTAACACGCTTGCCGATCATCTCTTCATTCTCAAAGTAACGGCGGGCGAAAGCTTCGTTGGCGATCGCAACCGGAGACGCGCCTTCACTGTCCTGCGCTTCAAAGGCGCGGCCGGCGAGCAGCCTGATACCCATCGTGGAAAAGTATTTCATCGTCACTACGTTTGTGTTCACCGAGTAGGTGTTCTCATCCTGACCGCCGCCTTCGCTGCGGCTCGCGTTATCGGGCCCTTGCCGGCCTTCAATCAAGAGACTGCTTGTGCGGCCGCCGCCGCTCATCGGCACTACTCGAGCGAGCGCGGCAGATTCGACTCCAGGCAGCGCTTCAACGCGCTCGATCACCTGCCGGTAGAATTGCTGGCCTTGCGGCCTGGTGTATCGAAGCAGGTTGATATTGAGATCTGCATCCAGAATCTTCGCGGCATCGAATCCGGGATCAATTGACTGCGCGTTGTTCAAACTTCTAAGAAACAACCCCGCGCCAATCAACAACACTAACGATAATGCGACCTGCGCTACGATCAGCAGATTGCGAAGCTTGAACCGCCGGCGGCCTCGTCCGACAACCGATGCTTCACCTTTGAGCGCGGGAACAAGATCCGCTCGCGAGGCCTGCAATGCGGGCGCGAGGCCGAAGATCACTCCAGTGGCAAGCGATAATGCGAATGTGAATGCGAGCACGCGGCTGTCGAGTTTGTAGTCCAGCGTGAATGAGAACATTCCGCTCGGCGGCGTGGCGGACTTCAACAGGTCAACCGTCCACAAAGCGAGCAACAGTCCGCCTACTCCTCCCGCAAGCGCCAGCACCACGCTCTCAGTTAACAATTGACGCACGAGCCGCGCGCGGCTTGCGCCCATCGCCAATCGCACGGCGATCTCTTTGCGGCGCGCTGACGCTCGCGCGAGCAACAGGTTCGCGACGTTCGCGCACGCGATCAGCAAGACCATACCGACCACCGCAAGCAGCAATCCGGCTACCGAGACTAATTGCGTATAAGCCTGCGGATCGACTTTGCCGACCGGAAATAGCGTCGCGATCCTATCGCGATTCTCGTCGGGGTAGGCTTGCTCGAGTTGCGATGCGAGCGTGGAGATCGCAGTCTGAGCTTGCTCGATTGAGACGCCGGGCTTGAGCCGCCCGATCATCTTCATCCATCGCGCGCCTCGCCGTGAGAGCAAGTCCGCATTCATCTCGCCCGAAAATCCGCCGCGCGGCGGCCTCACCAAAGCCTGCATCATCGCCGGTATGTAGATGTCGTTGTTTTCAAGGACCTCTGGTCCGTTGAATCCGGCTGGGGCCACGCCGATGATAGTGAACGCGTGACCGTTCAGTGAGACTTGTTGCCCGGCGACTTGCGAGTCACCAGCGAACCGGCGTTGCCACAAAGAGTGACTGATCACCGCAACAGGATTTGCGCCGGGCGTGATGTCTTCGTCGGGCAGGAAGGTGCGTCCGATCGCAGCGTGCACTCCCAACGCATCGAAGAAATTTCCCGAGACGATCGATCCCGAAACCAATTCTGTTTGATCTTCGATCCGCGCGCTTGTAGTGATGCTCGAATAGGTGAGCAGATCGCTGAACGCTTCATTCTTGTCGCGATAATCAATGTAGTCCGGATACGAAGAAACTCCCCACGGGCTCGTGCGAGTCCCGCTGAACACAAAGACGAGTTTGCCGGGATCGCTCACCGGCAACGGTCGAAGAAGCGCGGCGTTGACGACGCTAAAGATCGATGTGTTCGCGCCGATCCCGAGAGCCAGGGAGAGCACCGCTACGGCCGCAAAACCCGGACTCGCCCTTAAGACTCGAAAGCCGTAACGCAGGTCTTGTATGAGGGTTTCCATTCGTCCTCCTTGGGATTTGGGATTTAGGAGTTAGGATTTAGGAGTTAGGATTTAGGCTCGATTCCTTATTCCAGACTCGCGACTCAGCGCTTTTGATTGATTTGTCCGGACTAAATCCCAAATCCTGATCCCAAATCTCAAATCTCAAATCTCAAATCCCACTTCCTAAATCCTAAATCCTTTATTCATATCTAAGAGCGACCATCGGGTCGACTCGTAACGCGCGGCGCGCCGGGATCAGACACGCGGACAGCGCGACCGCAACAACAGCCAACGCCAGCGCCGCGAAAGTCGCCGGATCTGTCGCGCTGACGTTGAACAGCAGAGCCGACATCAACCGAGTCAGTGCAAAAGCTCCAATCAATCCCGCGATCATTCCGATCACCGCGATCAGCATCCCCTGCTTCACAACCAGCGTCTGAACGTCTCTCGGTTTGGCGCCGAGCGCAATTCTCACTCCGATTTCGTGCGTGCGCTCGGCTACAGAGTAAGCCATCACGCCGTAGATTCCGACCGACGCCAGCAGCATCGCAAGCACTGCGAATAACCCGAGCAGCAACGCATAAGAGCGAGTCTCAGCCGCTTGATCGTGCAAACGATTCTCGAGCGTCGCGACGCTGTAAACCGGAAAGTCCGGATCAAATACCTGAACTTCGTTCCTCAATGTGGCAAGCATCGCCGACGGATCGCCTTTTGTCCGGACTATCAAACTAACGCCGATCACGACCTCACTTTGGAGCAGCGGGGTGTAGACCACAGGCTCCGCGTTTTCATCCTGCCGCAGCGAGCGAAACTTAATGTCCCCCGCCACACCTACTACAGTCATCCATGGCGCGGTCGAGTTCTCGGCCCCGAACTTGACGCGCTTGCCCAGCGGGTCCTCAGTGGGCCAGTACCGTCTCGCAAACGACGAGCTAACTATCATCACTTGAGGCGACTGCGAATTATCGCTCGGCGTGAAGTCGCGTCCCGAGATGAACGGTATTCCCATCGTATGAAAATAATTCGGGCTGACGTTGTGGTAATAAACCGTGTCACGCTCGGCGGGATCGATCGGGGGTTTGCCTTCGATCGAGTAGCCGCGATTGATGCCACTCCAGACGAAGGGATCAATAAACGTGGCTCCGGCTGATTCGACACCGGGCAACGCCTCCACGCGTTCGATCAGGCGTTGACCCAACGCCGGGCGCTCGTCTCCATGATACTTCTTGTTGGGAACGTCTATGCGAAGTGTTACAAGATGATCGGGTTTGAATCCGGGATCCGTTGCGAGCATTCGCCCGAAGCTGCGTAGCATCAATCCCGCGCCGATCATCAGCATCAACGCAAGCGCAATCTCGGTAGCCACAAGCGCGCCACGAAGCCGTCCTCCGCGCGGCCCGGCAATCGAGCGGCTGCTTTCCTTGAGGGCCTCATTCACTCCGGTCTTTGAAGCTTGAAGCGCGGGCGCGACGCCCATCAGCACACCGGTCGCAATCGATATCATTGACGTGAAAATAAGCACTCGTGGATCGATGCCCACGGTCGCAAAGCTGGGAAGCGAGATCGGCATGATCGAAACAAGCAGATCGACGCTCCACACAGCAAGCAACAATCCGGCAACGCCACCCAATCCCGCAACCAGCAAACTCTCGGTGATCAACTGACGAGCGATTCTCCCGCGGCTCGCGCCAAGCGCCAGCCGGATCGCGATCTCCCGGCTGCGCGTGGCCGCTCTCGCGAGAAAGAGATTCGCCACATTCGCACAAGCGATCAATAATACAAACACCACCGCGCCGAGAAGCACCAGCAACGGTGTTCGATTCTTGCCGGCCAATCGTTCTCGCGCGGTGATCAGCATTGCGCCGCGCCCGGCGTTGGCCTGGGGAAAATCGTTTGCCAAACGCGAAGTCACCGTGTCCATTTCGGCTTGAGCGGCCGCAAGCGAAACGCCCGGATTGAGCCGGCCGATCACGCGGTGCCAATGAATGTCGCGCGCCCCGAGAAAGTTGAAACGCGCGGTCGCCGGATAAAGGGCAGGCCGCATCATCATCGGCACCCAGACGTCGGCGATCCCTGAGAATCCTTTGAAGCCTGCGGGTGTTACCCCGACGATTGTGAACTCCGCTTCGTTGAGCTTCAGCGTGCGGCCAATCACCTTCTCATCGCCGCCCAGTTGGTTTTGCCAAAACGTGTGACCGATGATCGCGACCGGAGCCGCGCTCGGGTTGTTGTTCTCTTCGGCTAAAAAAGTACGCCCACGCAACGCTGTCACGCCGAGCAGCTCGAAGTAATCATCCGATACTAATTCTCCGACAACGCGCTCTGCCTGATCCAACCCGGTCACGTTGAGATCGTCGGCGGAGTAAGCGGCGAGCTTCTCGAACGAGCTTTGTCCGCCGCGCCAATCGAGAAAATTGGGATAGGAAACCGGCATCGGGTTGGCCCCGACTTTTTCAGCCGCGAAGATCAAGCGATCGGGTTCGGCGTAGGGCAGCGCTCGCAGGAGCACGGCGTTGACGACGCTGAAGATCGCGGTGTTTGCGCCTATTCCGAGCGCGAGAGTCAGAACAGCAATGGTGGTGAAAGCGGGCTTCGCTGAGAGCAGTCGCAGCGCGTATCTAAGGTCCTGCCAGAGAGAATCCATTCATTGCCTCCGAGGATCGAGCACACTTTCGTTTAGAGTGAGATAACCAAACTTAGTGCCACCGCAAGCACGTGCTAACTCATAGTGAAGGCGAGGTCTGAGATGAGATCGTTGAACATCCGATGTGCGTTCGTGGGATTAGGAGTTCCGCAACTGGGCAGTGCCAGGAGAAACATAGAGGTGAGGTAACTAGTTGCTTGTAACATGCATTTCGCTAGCGACCAAACAGAGAGGAATCCGCGTGAACCCGTCAAATCCGTTGCATCCGTGGTCTATGGTTCTGCGGAATCTCGTGCCAGGGATGCATAGACCACGGATGACGCTGATTTGACGGGTCAGCACGGATCTCACCTCCGCTAGCGATATGCCGTTACAAGCAACTAGTGCTTGAGTCTTTGCGCACGCTTGCCAGCGAGGTAGATGATCCCATCCGCAACTTGCGAGCGCCAGTCTGCGGGATCGTGACGAGCCCCGCTCACCTCAAGGTAACGCACGTCGTATCCCTTCGCCAGCAGCGCGTCGCGAAGCCTCTGGTTCGCCTCGATGAAGATCGGACCCGCCGGAGTTCTTATAGTTTCAAGCGCGCCCACTACGATGTAGATGCGAAGGTCGAGCTTCGGCGAATTCTTGAATTGCTGGGTCAGCCATTCGGGCTCATCGAACCCACCTTCGTTGCCGCGCCAGAACGCGCCGCTCTGAGAAAGCACATTCCCAAAAAGCTCCGCGTGTTTTCGCGCTACGTAGGTTGCGCCCAATCCTCCTCGACTGCATCCGGTGATAATTGAGTCGTGCGGATCGGTTGAAACTCGCCAGTTCGCGCGAACCCAGGGGACCAGTTCTTTCGCGACATAATCGGCAAAGCTCGCGTGATTATCCAGGTCCGCGGCGCTTGCTCTTGCGTCTCCGCTATCGATCATCACCGCGATCGTTGGCCAGATCTCATCTGCCGCAAGAAGGTTGTCGAGTATCGTCGCCAGGGGGATCTCATTTGTGGAATAAGCGCCGGTGAAGCACATCAACATTTTGTAAGGCACTGTCGACTTGGGGTTATAGTTTGGAGGAGTGTATACCCAGCTCTGTCGCGTCTTTGCCGCCACTTTATCGGTCAACGTAAACGTTTCGAGCTTCCCGCGTGAGACTCCCGGTTTGATCTCAGTCCATTGCTGCTCAACAGGAGTGCCAACCGCTTGCGTCTCGAGATGGTTCAAACCAGGACTGTGTTCGGTGGTGGGTTCATTCTTAGCGGCCGGAGTCGATGACGCGGTTAGGTTCCCGGCCAACAGCAGGCACACCAGCACAGCGATCCATGAATTCGCAGTTGTCCTTCGCACGCCTCTAAGCCTTCGCCGCTTTGAGTTCCTGATGACTTCTACTTCGTCACACGCAGTTTGATCGATCGCGTGTGATGAATGTGGAACTTCAATCCCGTAGGGATGGCCTGCCTATAGAAGCAATGCCAGCGATGAGTCTTTGTAACTCCTTTAGGAGTTACTTGTAACTCCTTTAGGAGTTACCTGTGTTCCCGGTAATAGGTGACTCCTCTCAACCGGTTCTCGCCAGTTTGCGCCCGTGAACGTTACTTATCGTTCTTGTGCTTCTCCTTGTGCTTCTCGTGGTCCTGATCGTCGGCCATATCCTGATAACGCTTGAAGCGAGCGTCGCTTCGCAAGCTATCGAGATCGTTGTCACCGTGAACGTAATCCTCAACGTTGAATCCGGCTTCGTGCGACTTCTCGAGCCACTCGAACGCCGCGTCTTTGTTTCCCATCATCGCGTTGGCGCAAGCGATGTTATACATCGCGGTCGACGGCCGATATCCGTTCTGGATCGCTCGCTGAAAGGCGTCGATCGCACGAGCGTGTTCGCTCGAATAGTGAAGCGCGAATCCGAGATTGAACCACGCGCGGCCGCTCGCGGGCTGGCCCTGGACGAAGGATTCAAAGTGCTTGACTGCCGGCGCCCATCGTTGTTTCGAAAACTGTGAATCGCCGTCACCATCTCGGGTGAATTGAGAAAGTGAGAGTGCGCGGCTCAGTTCGTGAATCTTCTTGAAGCGCGGATCGCTCCGAAGGTTCGCAATGTCGGAATCTTCCATGAGCTTATCCGGGCCGTCGAAGCCCGCATTGATCGATTTCTCGAGCCACCCGAGCCCAAGCTCGACATTCCCCGCCAGCGCGTAGTTGCACGCGAGGTTGTACATCGCATTCGACCCGCGCGGGCCAAGATGCTCAACCGCCTGGGTCAACGCCAGCGCCGCGCGTTCGTGGTCGCGCATTCGAAGCAGACGCGATCCAACGGTGTACCACGCATCTCCATCGCGGGACGATGACGCTCGAAGCTGCTCGAAGTTGATGAGCGCCTCATCGAGCCGGTCTCGTTCCTTCTGTGACTTATCTTTCTGTTTTTCTTTCTCGTCCTTATCTTTTAGAGGCTTCTCGTCGCGCTTAATCGAAGAAACTCTTTGTTCGAGATCCTTGAATCGCGGATCAGAACGCAACGGGTCGAGGTCCGAATCACTCTTCAACAGATCGGCTCGATCAAATCCGCTCGTGAATGCGCGTTCAAGCCAGAACAACGCGTTCTCTTTGTCGTTCAACAGCGCGTAGCCGCAAGCGACATTGTAGATGGCCGTCGGCTGGCGATATCCGAGTCCGATCGAATGACTGAAGGCTTCGATCGCCTCGACGTAGTGATCGGATTGATGAAGCGCATAACCACGATTGAACCAATACGGCCCGTCCTGCTCGGGATTTTCATTCTCCGACTCGACCACCTTCACCCGCGAAGACTCGACGGTCATCTGTTTGACCTTGTCGGTTTTTCGTACGCGCTTCTCATCGGCCGGGCGCGCATAAGTCGATAGGGAAAGGCCCAGAACAACAAACATCAGCGCCATTCTCTTCAAAGTCGGTTTCATCGTGTGTGCCTCCTTGTCTTTTACCAACTTATTCCTGAGTCCCTTTGTTACAATCTTGTCGATTCATTAGTAACCAAGCGCGATTACACGTCGAAGTAGCAGTGAGTGCCTCGGCCCTTCGAAAGGTTTCAAATCATTTGCAGTCCGCGACGCACTGCCTGCGTCATTCGTATCTGAGCGCGATCATCGGATCGACCCTCGTCGCGCGGCGCGCCGGAACATAACAGGCGACGAGCGCCACCAGCGCAAGCAACACCGACAGCGCGCCGTAGGTCATCGGATCAGTTGCCGCGACGCCAAACAGGAAACCCGTTAGCAGCCGCGTCAGCGCCACTGCCGCAACAAGACCTATCGCAACGCCCGCGAGTGTCAGCATCATTGCCTGGGTCATCACCCATCGAATGATGTCGCCGGTCTTCGCCCCAAGCGCCAGGCGAATTCCGATCTCGCGAGTTCGTTGACTGACTGAATAAGCCATCACACCGTAGATCCCAACGCCGGCGAGCAACAACGCGACTCCGCCAAAAGCAATCAACAACTGCATCGCGAATCTGCGTTGAGCAAGCGAGGCCGCGACAACGTCTTCCATGCTCTCTTCGCCGAACACCGGCAGATCAGGATCAACTGACTGGACTTCTCGGCGAAGCGCGTGCGCGAGAGTCAGCGGATTGATGCTGGTCTTCAAGTAGACGGCCATCGCGTAGCCGGGACTCTGAAGTATCGACAGATAAACGTGAGGCTGATCGGGCAGATCGAAGCCATCGGTTTTCATGTTACCCACTACGCCGACCACGGTGAGCCAGGGTGCATTCGAGTCTCGCCGGCTGAGCTTGATGTGCTTGCCGATTGGGTTCTCATCCGGCCAGAAGCGCTTGACCGCGGCGTCATCCACAAGCGCAACGCGAGGCGCCTGAAAGTCATCGCTGTCCGCAAAGTACCGGCCGTCCACCAGCGGTGTTCCGAGCGCCGAGAAATAATCAGCGCTGACCGCGGAAGGTTGAATCAATGGAAGAACAGCTTCGTCGGCGTGATCTTCAATCACGAGGCTCGCATTGTTGTGAGGCCCAACCAAAGGCACTCCGGCGCCGCCACCGATTGCCGCGTGCTCGACGCCCGGCAACGCTACCGCGCGCCGCAGCACATCTTGCATGAACTGGGCGCGTTTGGCCGGCGTGCGGTATGGGTCGAGCTCGGGATTGTTCGGCACCGGAAGCCAGATTCGCGAGATCAACACGTTCTCAGGACTGAAGCCGGGATTCACATCGGTCAATCGCCAGAAGCTCCGCAACAACAACCCGGCGCCGATCATCAGCACCAGCGACAACGCGAACTCGGTCACTATCAGCAAGCTTCGAACTCGATGACTCCGCGCGCCGAGCCCCGAGCCGGGACTTCCTTCCTTCAGGTTCACCAGAACATCGGGCCTCGATGCCTGCAATGCGGGCACCAAACCGAACAACACCCCGGTTAGTATCGAGACCAGCAACGTAAACAAAAGCACATTGGCGCTGAAACCCACTTCGTTGAGACGCGGCATGGTTGCCGGGACGAGCCTCAACAGCAGGTCCGTAGCCCAGCTTGCGATCAACAACGCGACGGCCCCGCCCACAAGCGACAGCACAAGACTCTCGCTGATCAGTTGCGAGATAAGCCTTCGACGGCCGGCCCCAAGCGCAAGGCGAATCGCCATCTCTCGCTGACGCCCGAGCGATCGAGCCAGCATGATGTTTGCGATGTTCACGCACGCGATCAGGAGCACGACTCCGACCGCGGCGAGTAAAACGATAAGCAGCGTTCGAACTCCGCCGACGAGGTTCTCGTGCGCGGGCGCAAGCTTTACTTCCCAACCGGCCTCGGGTGGATACTCTTTCGGGAATTGGCTGCGCAGCTCGGATGTGAATGCATCGAGCTTCGACTGCGCCTGAGCCACGGTCAATCCGTTTTTCAGGCGCCCAATTGCGCCGGGGAGCATTCGCCGAACCCGATCGGGCGGACCGAACGGATTCGCGGCGAATCCGGCCGTGCCCCAGAAATCCACCTGATCGCGCAGCGTCTTTCCCGGATGCCGGAACCCCGGCGGCATCACTCCGATGACGACATACAGATCGCTGTCCGCGCGGACCTTTCTTCCAAGCACGTTTGGGTCGGCGCCGAACAGGCGATGCCAAGCCGAATCGCTGATCACGATTCCTTCGGCGAAACCTTGTGCCTTGTCCTCCTCGGGTCCAAAGACTCGGCCGAGCGCGGCTTTCGCGCCCAGCAGCGTGAAGTAATTGGGACTCACAGCCAGCAACTCGATACGCTCGGGGTGATCCGAACCCGTGAGGTTTGCGTCGACCGGCCAGAGCGCGGATATCTCCTCGAATACACCCGAGCGCTGCTGCATATCCTGAAGCTCGAGCACCGTCATCCCAACGTTCTTCAACTGGCGTCCGGTGAGGTTGTCATTCACAAGCACGAGCTGCTCGGGTTCAGGAAACGGGAGCGGCTGAAGCAACACCGCATTGACGACGCTGAACAACGCGGTGTTCGCGCCAATCCCGAGCGCCAGTGTCATCACAACGATTCCGGTGAACGCAGGACGTTTCGCGAGCATTCGAACTGCAAAGCGAAAATCACGAACTGCAAGGTCCAACATTTTTGTTCACACCTTTCAGATTGACTTGAGGATCGACGATTGCCGATTGCGGATTACCAATCTCAAATCTCAAATCTAACAAATTTCAAATTTCAAATTTCAAATTTGAGATAGCCGACCATCCGCAATCGCAAATCGTCAATCGCAAATCGGCAATCGCAAATCGGCAATCGCAAATCCCTTCACTCATATCTCAGCGCAATCATCGGATCGACCTTCGTTGCGCGGCGAGCGGGCACCAAAGTGGCTGCCAGAGCCACTCCTGTCAGCACGACCGATATGACCGCAAACGTGACGGGGTCAGTCGCGGTGACTTCGAACAGAAGAGTCGACATCAGACGAGTCAAAAAGAATGACGCGCCCAGGCCGATCGCGATCCCAACCAGCGCGAGCCACATGCCCTGGCCCACGACAAGTTTCAACACGTGCGGCGTGTCTGCCCCAAGCGCCATCCGAATGCCAATCTCGTGAGTTCGCTGGCTGACCGTATAACTGATCACCCCGTAGATGCCGACAGCAGCGAGCACCAGCGCCACCGCACCGAATATCGTCAACAACAGCATGTTGAATCGCCGGCCCGACACCGATTCCGCAAGAAGCTGCCGCATAGTCTTTACGTCGGTGATGGGCAGGTCCTTATCGATTTGTTGAATCTGATCTTTGATCGAGGCCACCACACTCGCGGGATTGGAGGACGTACGAACCACAAGACTCATCGACGACGACGTCATTTGAGAAAACGGAAAGTAGACCTCGGGCTTCGCGGCCGAGTCCTGACCCAGTTGCTTCACGTCGCCGATGATCCCGACGATCGACATCCACGACCCTCCGTCATCGAACGTGATCCGCTTGCCTATCGGGTCTTCATTGGGAAAGTAGATTCTGGTCAGTTCATTGTTGATGATCGCGGCCCCGGGCGCTTCATGCTTGTCTCTTTCGGAAAAATCGCGGCCTTTGATCAAGCCGATGCCCAGCGTTCCGAAGTAACCGGGGCTGACGCTGCGCGTGTGCACCATCATTTCTTTTCCGGCATCGGGCTCGGGTCGTCCCTCTATTCGAAAATCAGTGCCGGAAAGATTCAAAGTCAACGGCAGTCCCGTGGTTGCGCCGGCGGCTTGTATCCCGGGCAGCGATTGCAGCCGCTCGAGCGCCTCATGAAAGAAAGTGGCCTGCTGACGATCCTCCGGATACCGCGTAGGAGAAAGCGAAAGGTTCACCGCAAGCGCGTTGTCGGGATTGAAGCCGAGATTCATCTGCTGAAGCCGGAAGAAGCTTCTTATCATCAGGCCCGCGCCGATCAGCAACACCAAAGAGAGCGCGACTTCGGCTGAAACGAGCGCGCCTCGGATGCGCTTGGCGGCGCCGCTGCCGGTTGAGCCTCGCGAACCTTCCTTGAGCGCTTCGTTCAGATCGGGTTTCGCCGCATGAATCGCCGGAATGAATCCAAAGAGAATGCTCGTCGCAAGCGAGACCGCGAGCGTGAAGCCAAACACTCGGCCGTCAATTCCAACTTCATGCAGTCTTGGAAGGTTGTCCGGCGCCAGCGCAACGAGCGCATCCGTACTCCAAAGCGCGAGCAACAATCCCAGGCAGCCGCCCGCAAGCGATAGGAGCACGCTCTCAGTCAGCAGCAGGCGCAGGACCCGCGCTCGACTCGCGCCCAGAGCAGCGCGTATTGCAAACTCCTTCTGTCTCGAAGCTCCGCGCGCCAGCAAGAGGTTTGCTATGTTCGCGCAGGCTATCAGCAACAGAAACGACACCGCGCCGAACAGCACCAGCAATGCCGGACGAATCTCTTTCACCGTTTGCTCGCGGGTCGCGACAAGGCTCACGCCGATACCAGTGTTGGTGTCCGGATATTGCTGTTCGAGACGGCCTTCGATGGTGGTCATTTCAGCTCGCGCCTGCTCGATCGTTGCGCCGGGCTTCAGGCGTCCTATGGCAAAGAACGAATAGTTGCCGTGCGCTGCCTCTTTTTTTGTTGGGGCCAGCGGAACGTAGAGTTCGATCGGATCATTCAAAACTTTTCCGAGATAACCGAATCCAACAGGAAACTGAAAACTCGCCGGCATCACGCCGACAACCGTGTAGGCCTGATTGTTGAGAGCGAGTGACTGACCGATGATTCCCGGATCAGAGCTGAAACGCTGCCGCCAAACAGCATGACTCAGAATAACAACGCGGCCCGGTCCCTCGTTATCTTCTTCAGGCAGAAAGGTCCGTCCGAGCAACGGCGCCGCGCCGACAAGCGGAAAGAGATTTGCCGAGGTTCTGACGGTGGCCAGCCTCGCCGGCTCGCCCGCGCCGGAGAGATTCAGATTTGTGAATGTGTATGCCGCGATCTGTTCGAAGGTTTGAGTCTGGTCGGCCCAGTCGCGAAGATTCGCAAACGAGACGGGTATCTGAAACAAGTCGCGCTCGGGACTCTCTTCCCAGATTGTCACCAGGCGTTCGGGCTCGTGATAAGGAAGCGGGCGAAGCAGTACCGCATTGATGACACTGAACATTGCGCTGGTGGCCCCGATGCCAAGCGCAAGAGTAATCATCGCGACGAAGGTGAACCCGGGATTCTTCAACAGCATTCGTAGCGCGTAGCGAACATCCTGCATGAGTGACTCCTCAGGTCAGCGAGCATCTGCCTGTTACTTCAGCCAACCTTCAGCTCTCGATTCTTTGTAAGCAGCCGGCGACACGACGAACATAGACAGATCAAGGCAGAACCAATCAGCGTGCCACGCTCGAATAACGAGTAAGTTGTTATATTTTAGCAGTTAGGGGAGCCGTTTCGCTGCCTTGAGTGTTCGCGTCCGTAAATCCGTTTCCCAAAAACGAAATCTTGGACTCACCCGCCAGGCTGATGCTCAGTCGAGCGCCCGCTTGATCGCAGCCCTCGAAAGTATCCGGGTGGAATCGAGAAGCCGCAGCGGTGTGTCTGTCTCCCGGATTAGCAATGGAAGCTCCGTGCAACAAAGACCGACTGAATCACAACCGTCGCCGCGAAGGCGTTCGATGATATCGAGCACATAGCGGCGCGCTTCGTCGGTGAATCTGCTGTACACCATTTCTTCGGTGATGAACCGATCAAGACGCTCGCGCTCGTTTCTTGTTGGGGTGCGAACTTCTATCCCATTCCGCGCAAGGCTCTCGGGATAGATTTCACTTTCCAGCATCACTCGGGTTCCCAACAGCGCCACGCGAGAGCATCCGAGCCGCCGCGCTTCGAGCGCAAGCTCATCGGCGATGTGCAGCCAGGGTCGAGGCGATCGCGTGATGACTTTGTCGAACGCGCAATGAATAATATTGCAAGGCGCGATCACGAACTCGGCGCCGATCGCCGCGAGTTTCTCAGCCGAGGACAACATCAACTCGGCGACGCCGTCCCAATCACCGGCGTCGATGTGCCGATTGTATTGATCGAATGGATGCGTGTGCATGCTGACTTCTGGACGCGGCGCCGGCGCTTCGGTGCAAATGGTTTCGTAACAAAGCGCAGCTCCCGGCGCGCTGCAACCAACTATGCCGATGTGTTGAGGCATACTGTCTACCTTTCCATCGAGTCTCGTATTTTTTGGACCAGGTACCACGACATGTAACCGGCATACTTCTTCTGAAGATCTTCGCGTTGCCAGTCCTGTCCGGTGATCACCTTGCGGCAACTCGCGGCTCCGCACTTGCACTCCATCTCATAAGTGTCGTCGTCGGTGGTTGCCCAATCGTGAGTCAGTTCTTCACCCGCTTCGATGTCTCGCATCGCGACAAACACAATCTGACCCTGAACTCCGATGTTCGGTTCGCATGAGTGATTGCTGAAGATCATGCTTCCTTCTCGCTCGTGCGAATCGAGCGGGCCGATGAATAGATCTTCGCCAATCTGAATTTCAGCCGGGCCAAGCGATTCGGAAATTTGCTTCAGCGTATCGCGATTGAAAATATGCCCGCCCTTTATGCACACGATCTCGCCTTTGCGGATCGCTTCGATCGCAAATAGCCCGCGTCCTTGAATCGAGCTGTCTTTCACAGCGGCCTTGGGAGAAATGTAAGATAAGTTAGGCATAGAATTCAGGGGTTTCTGGTTTTTGGTTTTTGGTTTCTGGTTTTTGTTTTCTGGTCGCTCGGTTCTGGGTTGGGAGCGCAGGGAAGGAGAATTCTGGAACCCAGGAAACCAGAAACCTTCATTTCGCCAGTTTCAACGCCAGCTCCAACTGTTCATCCACGCCCCGCAGCAGATTCGCCACCTTCGTCTCACACAACTGATCCGGACGAGTGCCGCGGCGCTTGCCATCGTATCCCGGAACCGCGTTCCAATACTCGTACATCGGAACTCGCACGCGCATCTTTGAACTGGGCAGAATCAGCGTCGTCTCCATGCCTGAGTTGTTTCCGTAATAACCGCCGCCTGTTTCCTCACCGATGAACGACGCGCGCTTGAGGTGATGCGCCACCGCGCAGAAATCCGCGGCCGTTGAAAACGTCCCGCCGTCGATGAGTACAAACACCTTGCCCAGGAACGGATACTTGCCGGGCGGCTGTTCGGCGACTCCCGGATGAATCTTCGGAGGAACCAGATAACCGCCGGCCGGGTTCGCGATCATGTTTTCCCGCAATTGTGGCTCGCGATCAGCGCGCCAATCCGAGAACTCCTTGAACGACGGAGCGATCGTCTTGACGTCAATATGATCGAAGTAGCGAAACGGCTTGTCGGTAAGATAAGACACGAGCATCGCCCCGTACATATCGTTGCCGCCGCCGTTCCCCCGCAGATCGATGATCAGCACTCGAGTTCCCTTCTCTCGCAGGATCCGAAATGTGTCTTCCATCCATTTTGGATAGTTGTTCCCGCCAAACCCGCCAATGCGTATCTGTGCTACGTCCGGATCCTTCAAGAATCGCATGGCCAGGTTTTCATTGGACCACTGGAGCTTTGACAAGTTCGCTTTCAACGTGGCGTTCACCGGGTTCTGATTCGTCGCACGCTTGGACGGCAATACGCCGGCGAGTTTCGCAATCACCGTATGGCCGGCGTCGTCGCGCGCCTTCACCGTAAAGTCGCTGGTTTGTTCGACAAACATCCGATAGTACTGGCCGAAGATTCGTTGGAGCCTTGCTCGTTTCCCAGTCTCGATATCGCCGTCCGCCGTCAACTTCGGCATAATGCGGTCCAGAATATCTCCCGTCTTTCGCCCGTTGATCTCGACGACCTCCATTCCAGGATGAATGATCTGATCATCCGGCGTGTCGTTGAACATCACGATCAGCCGCCGCCCCTCGACCATCATCCGCAGCGGGAACATACGAGTGGCTGCAAACTCTTTCTGTGTTTCTTCGTCAGCGCTGACCGCGGTATGCCCGCATCGGATCTGCGCAAGAGTTTCAATCAGTATCGCCATGAATTCGTTCTTCGGCATCGGCTGCGTGAGCTTCGCTCGCTCGGCATCGAACACGCGATCCATCTCAGCTTTCGAAGAATATCGGTAGAGCCCGCCGTGAGCCTCCTCCAGCGCCTTGCGCATCAGATCGAAATCCGATTGCGTTTGCGCCGGTTGAAGCACTTCCGCGGGCGCCGCAGTCAAGCTACCGAGCGCGCGAATCGATGGACTTGCGATCATCAACAAGCTGATCACAGACAGGAACAATCCGAATCTCACAAGGTTTCTCATTTTGTTTCTCCTCGAACAGAGTAACGCGACTGCAACGCACGCATTAACCGAATCAACCTGACTGGCGAGAGGCCAGCACACCGCTCAAAGTCTTATTACGTTGATCGGGATCAGTCGAGTGCCACCAAATGTCGTGCCAGATGGATGTCGCGTTTTCGTCGACGAAGATCGTGAACTCGAAGTGGTCGATTGGCCGCTTACGGGACCACGCAATCCCACTTGCGGAATACGGCCCGCGTCGATGGCTCCCCGATCGCAATAAGACTAGAAGATTTTGAGCAAACCGCTTTCAGCTTTGGCAAATTTCCCGATGCCAAATAGCCTCGCTCATCGCGCAGTAATTCAAACTGGAATCACGCTCTTAGCTGTTGTATAGTCTTCGACGATTGAATGAGTCAGTCGAGTCGGACAACCCAATGATCAACTGATAGTTTTCAAGGAGTACGTTTCTCAAATGAAGCTTTATCGATTGCTCCCCATCCTCACCGTTCTAGTTGTGTGCGCGTCGACGATGGTCGTCAAAAGCGATGACGCCAACCGCGTTGTTTCATCCAACACAACCGCCAAAGAAGTGCGCCAATGGGAGGTCACCGGTCCGTGGGGAGGAGACGTTCGCGCGCTTGTCGCGTCGCCCGCGGATTCAAACCTTCTCTATCTCGGCACGGCTGATGGACAGATATTCCGGTCGGCCGACGGCTCGCGCACCTGGCGGCGACTCAGGCCCGGCATCGAAAAGCGAGGGCTCTCGGTCGATACTCTGGTGATCGATCAACGTGATCCGAACACGATCTATGCGGGCGCGTGGGCTGTCGCGCGAGATGAAGAAGGCGGCCTGTTCAAGAGCACCGACGGTGGGGATCACTGGAAACTGCTCGAAGGCACAAAGAAGCTAGCGATCCGGTCATGCGCAGTCGCGCCCTCGGATTCAAATTTCCTGATAGCGGGCAGCGCCAATGACGATCCGAATCTGAACGGCGTTTTCCGCTCAACGGATGCCGGAAAATCGTGGCAGCGAATTTCCCCGGTCGGCGACAAAGAGATTCACAACATCGAATCGGTCGCGATCGACCCGCGCGATACCAGGGTCATCTACATCGGCACCTGGCACCTTCCGTGGAAAACCACCGACGGCGGCCTGACCTGGAAACAGACCGGCTACAAAGCGGTCGGTATGATAGATGACTCTGATATTTTTGGGATCAACGTGCTCCCAAGCAATCCCGATGTTGTCTACGTGAACGCGTGCAGTGGGATTTATCGCTCGGGATCGACCGGTGAAAAGTGGGCAAAGCTCCCGGGGATTCCATTCAGCGCGCGGCGCACCTACAAGCTGCTGGTGCATCCTTCAAATCCCAGGATCATCTTCGCCGGAACAAGCGAGGGACTCTGGAGATCAAAGGACGAAGGCAAGCGATGGATGTTGCTTACATCAAAAACCCTGGTGATACGTTCGATAGTCGTCACACCCGACAAACCAAATCGCGTGCTGATTGCGACGGACGATTCAGGTATACGAGTATCGGAAAACCTCGGCGATGATTTCAACGATGCCAACATCGGATTCATTCACCGGCACATCCTCGCGATCATGCCCGACGCAACCGAGCGCGGGAGATTGCTCGCGAGCGTCTTTCACGACGGCTCGGGTGGCAGCGTGTTCTCGTCTTCGGACGGCGGCGAATCCTGGCAATCTGCCGCGACCGGGCTCGGGACTCGCGACGTGTTCTCGTTTTATCAAATGCCCGGCAACCCGAGTGTGATTTACGCCGGAACAAACACCGGCGTGTATCGCTCAAATGATCGCGGCGCGAGTTGGACGTTCTCCGGTCTCGATCAAACAAAGAAGGTAGAAAAGCCGCCGGCGCGAAAGACTCAACGAAGGCGCGCCGAGTGGTCACCGAGCGCGGTAGGCCGCTACGAAACCGTTGCTGCTTCCAAACGATCCTCTAGTCAGAAGTCAAAGAAAGCTGTTCAGAAGCGGCCGGTGAAGCCTGTCAAAAAAGAAAAACCCAAAGTCGAAGCGGTTACCGCGCCCGGCTTTGTGCAATTGACGAAACAAGTCGACGGCATCACCGGTTTTGTGGACGGCGAAGGACGCACGGGGTTGCTTGCGGCAACGATGGACGGGCTCTATCGCACGTTTGATGAATCAAAGGGCTGGGAGAAGATCTCCATAAACGGTTATGAACCGGGGGGCCGCGTCTATTCGATTTCGACTCACAAGGACACTCCGCGAAAGATACTGGCCGGAACGCGCATGGGTCTGTTCATTTCAACTGACGGCGGCGATTCGTGGCTGCACGTCGATCGAGGACCGAGCGATGCGACGGTCAAGGCGATCGCACAGGACCCGCGAGACGCGCAGTTGATTATCGTCGGGACCAATCAATACATCTTCCGCTCGACAAACGGCGGCCGCACGTGGGTGAAGCGCGGCGGCGGATTGCCCTCCGGAGATTTCACCGCCGTCGTAATAAATCCCACGAATCCCGATGAGGTCATGGCGGCGGAGTATTCGCGCGGCGGCGTGTTCAGGTCGACGGACAAGGGTTACATCTGGGAGCGCGTCGATGCCGAGCTTCCTTCGAATCGAGTGTGGACGTTGATCTTCGATCCATTTGATCGCGATCGCTTGTACGCCGGCAGTTTTTCGAGCGGCGTCTACGTCTTCACGATTCAAAACCGCGCAGCCAACACAGGCCAGCAGTAAGCACTCGAGATGACGGGCGCCTCGCTACGGACTACGGACCACTGACTGCGGACTATCCTTAATGAAAATCCACGAATATCAGGGCAAACAACTTCTTTCAAAATATGGCGTCACCGTTCCTCGCGGCATCGTCGTCACCGATCATCAACAAGTCGCGGCGGCCGCCGAACAACTCGGGCTGCCTGTTGTCGTCAAAGCCCAGATTCACGCCGGCGGACGCGGCAAGGGCGGCGGCGTCAAACTCGCTCGCTCGCTCGATGAAGCAATCGACCTCGCGCAAAAGATGATCGGGATGAACCTGGTCACTCACCAGACCGGACCCGAAGGCCGCACGGTTCACACCGTGTTGATCGAAGAAGCGCTCAAGATCAAACAGGAGTTCTACCTCGGCATCGTGCTTGATCGCGCGATCTCGCGGTTGGTTTTCATGGCGTCGTCGGCCGGCGGCATGGACATCGAAGAAGTCGCCGCGCACGAGCCCGAAAAGATTTTGAAAGAGACGATCGACCCAGCCGTCGGGCTTCAGGCGTTTCAGGCGCGTAAGCTCGCATTCGGCATCGGCCTGCCAAACGCCGTCGTCAACAAAGCCGTCAAGTTCATGACCGCACTCTTCCGAGCATACGTCGATCTGGACGCGTCGCTTGCAGAGATCAATCCGTTTCTGCTCACCGAAGACGGCGAATTGTACGCGCTCGATGCGAAACTGAACTTCGACGACAACTCGTTGTTCCGTCACAAGGACTACGCCGAGCTTCGAGACTTGAACGAAGAAGATCCGCTCGAGGTCGAAGCTTCGAAACACGATCTGAATTACATCAAGCTCGACGGCAACATCGGCTGCATGGTGAACGGGGCGGGTCTTGCGATGGGAACAATGGACATCATCAAGCTGGCAGGGGGCGAGCCCGCAAACTTTTTGGATGTCGGCGGCGGAGCTTCACAGGAGCGAGTCGAAAACGCGTTCAGGATTTTGCTCTCGGATAAGAATGTGAAAGCGGTGTTGATCAACATCTTCGGCGGGATCGTGCGCACTGACATGGTCGCGTCGGGAGTCGTCGCCGCGGCACGCAATATCGGAATCAAAGTCCCGGTCGTTGTGCGTCTTGAAGGAACGAACGTCGAGAAGGGCCGCGAAGTGATCGAGCAATCAGGGCTGGGTTTTGTTTCGGCTTCGGGAATGAAAGACGCTGCAGAAAAAGTTGTTGCACTCGCGAACTAAGCGCCCGCGATTCGCAAAACGCACCCCTTGATGGACAGAACGCGTCCTCAGTGTTGTGATACAATCTGCGTCAATACGGAAAAGACGATGAGCACTCAGATTGAACCTCTCTTGACCATAGCCGATCTCGATGCGATGCCCGACGATGGCAACCGGTATGAGATTATTGAGGGAGAACTATTCGTGTCTTGCTCACCAAGCCTCACCCACCAACGCGCTTTCGGAAATCTGTTCGTCCCAATAAGCAATTGGCTTGCGCAGAATCCTATCGGGGAGGTCTTTGCAACACCCGGAGTGATTCTGAGCGAATTCAGCGGAGTGATTCCTGACATTGTCTTTGTCAGCAATGAGCGCCGGGATGAGATTGCGTCTGGCGAGCGAGTATTCGGCGCGCCGGATCTCATAATCGAGATAGTCTCGCCAGGCTCAGAGAACGAGCGGAGAGACCGAGTTGCCAAAAGACAACTCTACGGGAAGTATGGTGTGAAGGAGTATTGGGTTGTTGACCCGCAACAGCGGACTATCGAGATCTATTCTCTCGCCGGGCAAACGCTCAAACTGCGAAGCGTATTGCAGGAGCAGGACGACCTTACAAGCTCACTGCTGCCGGGCTTCAGTTGCAAAGTCGAAGACGTCTTTCGGTTCTGAAAGTTCTCGACCGATTTCAACCAAACGGATGCTCGAGCGACGAAGCCTGTCCCGTCAATAACTCCGCACCGTTCTCGTTGATCACCATTATGTCTTCACACCTCACGCCGAACTCACCCGGAATGTAGATGCCCGGTTCATCGCTGAATGACATTCCCGCTTCAAGCTTCGTCTTGTTGCCGCGAACTAGATAAGTCCATTCGTGGCCGTCCATCCCGATCCCGTGACCAACCCTGTGCGTGAAGTACTTGTAATCCGGTCCGTAGCCGGCGTCGACGATCACCTTGCGAGCCGCCGCGTCAACATCTTCGCAAGCCACGCCGGGACGCGCGGCCTTTAACGCCGCGGCCTGCGCGCGCTTGACGATATCGAAAACCTTGAGCTGCTTGTCGCTTGGCTTCCCGAAGACGGTCGTGCGAGTTATGTCCGAAGCGTAGTTCTCGACGCTGCATCCGCCGTCAACGAGCACGATGTCGCCTTCCTTGAGCCTCTGCGGCGCGATCGTTCCGTGCGGGAAAGCGGAGTCCCCGGCGAACAAAACCAACGCGCCGCCTCGCGTTCCGAGTTGCTGATGCGCCGCGCCAATCTTCCCCGCAAGCTCCGTGTGAGTCATTCCCTGCTTCAAAGACTTCAACGCGATCTCGAATGACTTGAGCGTGATCTGATTCGCGAGCCTCATCAACGCGATCTCGTGCGCCGATTTGATTCGTCGACACCGAGACGTCACCGGGTCTGCGCTTGTGAGTTTGACCGCCGGCGCCGCTTTCGCGATTCCATCCGAGAAAACGAATCGCACGGTTTCTTCTATGCCGAGTTTGCCTGACACGATGCCGCGATCCTTGAGTATCGAGGCGACCAGTTGATATGGGCTTTCATCCTCCTGCCACGTACGCACGTCCTTGCCGAATTTGATTTGCTCGAGCGCCCTTCCCTTCTCAAACGCCGGAGCGACCCAGGCGATTTCGCCCTTCGCGGGAAGCACCATCGCAAACATTCGCTCGCTGAGTCCCCACTGAGCGTTGGTGAAATACTGCATGCTCGTTCCGCCGGTGAGGAAGATCGCGTCGATCGCGGCTTCGTGCATGTAGCGCCGCGCGGTTTCCTGCCGCTGCAGATATTCTTCGCGCGTGATTGGTTTGGCTTGGCTAGCCATCGGTCCAACGGGCGCGTCCTGATTCGCGATCACATTGAGATCAACCGTCGCCGCGAGCGTCGCAAGCGTGCTGAGCTTCATGAAATCTCTACGGTCGATCGTCATCGGTTTCCTCATAAGCTTTCTTCGACGTGGTCAAGCACTTGGCTCGAACATAGTCAACCAAATCTCCGCAGCAATCCCGTTAGGGATGACCTGTCTGTAGAAGGCGACGCAGCGGATGATACCTGACTCCCTTGGGAGTCACCTTGTTTGCAGGGTGAACATCGCGGCCGGCACAGGTAACTCCTCACGGAGTTACGAAACCCTCAGCGAAGCCCTTCTACAGACAGGTCATCCCTACGGGATTGCCGCCCTGAAATCTGCGTTTGCGATTCATCTAAATTGAACGTGACTGTCTACTAATTTGCTCGCGCCTGCTTCAGATAATCCTGCGCCTCGCGAAGCTCTGCCAATCCAGAGTCAGCCTGGCCCCATTGGCGCATCAGCCTGGAATAGGCTTCCGCGGCCGCTTTCGTGTCCCCGGCTTTTGCATTTGCTCGCGCGAGTCCAAGCAGCGAACGCGCTCGATTCGGCTGCCGCAGCATCGCGGTCTCGAATTGTTTCACGGCGTCCTTCGGGCGATTCGCGCCAAGCAGAATCTCGCCCAGCAGTTCGTGCGAAGGCTTGATCAAGCTGGGCGGTCCCGATGGCGGCGACATTTCTTCTTCGATCTTCGTGGCGCGAGTCATCATCTCGATCGCTTCCGCGTGATTTCCTTTCGAGGCGGCGACTGTGGCCGCGACTTCAAGCTCCATGATCTCTGTAGATTTCGCGGGATAGGTTTCACCCGCATCGGTGAGCTTCTTTCGAATCGCTTGCAACTCGGCGATGCACTTGGCGGCATCAGGCGAGCCTGTCTTCGCCACCGCAAGACCTCGCGCGAAAGGCGAAATCGACAGGCCACGCCGCGCCCTTACGCTTCCGGTGGCGGGCATCGCGTTGTGCGCCGCGTGCATTGCTTCACCGGCTTCGGCTGGCGGAGCTGCGAACAACTTCGAAGCCAGGTTCCACTGCTCCGTCTCGATGATGAATGCGGCCAGCATGTCGTCGTTGTAGCGCGTGACTCCGGCGTCGCCCTTGGACTGCTCGACGCCGGTGCGTTTCACTCGCATGAGCTCTTCGGCCTTCGCGTAACGCCCTTGTTGCATGTACACGTATTCGAGCCAATGAAGGCTGTGATAATCCCGCGCGCTGATCGGCAGACTCTTGCGCTTGACCCATGCATCCGAAACTGCCCACGCCGATTCGTTTGACGCGGCGGCTTCGGGCCACATCCCGAGTTGCAAGAAAATGTGCGCGGGCATGTGCCGAGCGTGATGTGCTTCGGGCGCAATCTCGGCATAACGCCGCGCCGCCGGCAAAGCGATGATTGCATGCTCGGGATCATCAAACGCGTGAATGATGTAATGAGCCGCGCCCGGATGATCAGGATTCTTCAGATAAACATCCAGCGCGATCGCACCGGCCTGCGCCTGTCGCCGGTAACCGGTGTCTCCGGGCCGCACGGTGCCCAGAAGCGACAGTGAGTAGAGGCACGCCGCTTCAAGGTCGTCGGGGTAACTGCGATAGACTTTTTCCATCGCCGCCGAATAAGCCTTGTCGCGTGTCAGCTTGTCGCCTTCGCCGTACAGCACACGCACGGCGTCGATGAATGCGCGCTCGCGAGCGGTCATCTTTGCCGAGTCTTTTACCTTAGCGATTGTCTTTCGTCCGGCTTCGGTGTCCTGCTCGGCCCACAGCGGATGGTTGTAGGCCATCGCCTCGCCCCAGTAGCCCATCGCGAAATCGGGTTCACTCTTTGTGGACTCGCGAAACTCATCGAGCGCTTCCTCGAACCAAAAAGAATGAAGCGCCGCGAGCCCGCGAAGAAAATGCGTTTGCGCATTCTCGGAGCCCGATGTCGGGAAGGTAACCTTCCCCAGTTTCGATTGCTGAGCCTGCGCGGCTAGCGTGAGCGTCAACATTAAAATGAGCACAACAACAGACGATCTGATTGGATTCGTGAGTCTCAACATGGGCCCTCCGATTCTTTGCGATGGTATTAAAGCCGGCAAATTCTATCGCCGGGGCGTGAGGCTTACAAGCAACGGACGGAATATCTCATCGAGATTCGGCCGGGTCAGTTTCTTCTCGATTCCCGAAAGTCCGTTGTGCTAGTATCAACGCCCTGACAATCAAAAACCAATTTCAGAGGTGCGAGATGCTAAACGTGATACACCGCTCAGCCGTACGGTCATCAATGGCTGTTCTTCTTACAGCCTGCCTCTTTTCGCTCACTGCGCCCTTGGCCGTCGCGGCAGATTCGAATAACGACGCCGGCACATCTACTGCCGCGCCAGAACGAAAGGAAGACAGCTCTTCAAATCCAGAAGTAAAGCTGCCCAGTGTGTTGTACGCGGCGTTTGAGGGCGCGATGAAAGTGTCCGCCGAACCGAGTTTGCCAGCCGCCGCCCCGGAGCCCTCATCGAAACCCCTAATCCTTGCCAAATTAGTTCCATCATTCAATGAAACCGCGGTAGCATCGCCGCCAATACCTCCGCAAGCGAGCACCGCTCCGATGACGCCAAAAGAAAAGTTTGGCTACTGGTTCCATTCGCGCTTCCTGTCGTGGAGTTCGTACGCTTCGGCGGCAGCCAGTGGGATATTAAAAGAGCTGCAAGACAACGATGACTTCAAAAAAGACACGGCCGAGAACTTCTTTGCCGATGCGGGGACTCGCACGGTGCGAAGCTTTGCCTTTGGCACGACCGCGAGCTTCTATGAAAAAGCGGTCCTTGCTTCTCTCTTCAGACAGGACCCGCGTTACCATCGATCGCAAAAGACTGGAGCCGGCGCCAAGATCGGCTACGCCGTCAGCCGCGTGTTCATAACCCAGGGCGACCGCTGCGCATGCAATCAGTTCAACGCGTCGTTTCTGTTGGGCGGGGCCGCCGCGGCAGCTACGGCAAACTTGTGGGAACGCCGTGAGCGCACAGGCCCGATGCACACGGTTTCGCGCTACTACAATCACATCGCGATAACCGCGCTCTTCAACATCATGCGGGAGTTCATCGGCGGACAATAGACCTGCGAAACAGACGTAAACGACAAAGGCAAAAGTGAACCGCCCACCGGTTTCACTTTTGCCTTTAGCCTTTTGTGCCGAACGTCAACTCGCGGACATATCATTGATCATCGAGCGCGACCTGAGGTCTCGCTCAAGCGCGTGACGAATAATCTGATAGTTGATCTCGCCAAGCTTTGCCACGTGATCGGGTCTGAGCGGCTGGCGCGCGAACGCGGCCGGGTGAAGACGAAACATTTCCCGGATCATCCCTCGAAGATCCACATCAATCGCCACTCCGCGTCCGCCACAACAGGCGATACAGCGGGGAGCGCCATCGGCCGCAAGAAAAACTATGTCCGGCGACGCAATTGTTCCGTCGCACGCCGCGCAGCTCGAGGTATCGGGAAAGAAACCGACCAGCTTGAGCAGCCACGCCTCGAAATATCGCAGCGTCTGAGAGAGATCGCTCTGTGACTCGATGGTTTCAAGCGTCGCGAGCACCAGCCTGTAGAGCCGCTCGTTGGCCTCGTGCTCGGGCAGGAACTCGCTGAGCAATTCGGCCATATACGAGAACGCGCCTGCTGTTTCGACATCGCGAGCGGCGCGTTCGAAGTGAGATCGTACAATGTCACACGACGAAACGCTGACAAGCTCGCGTCCTTCTTTCTGAAAGTAGCCAAGCGCCACTTCGGTAAACGGTTCGAGCGCCGAGCCGAATCGGCTTCTGATCTTTCGCGCGCCGTGCGCAACGCCCCGAATCTTGCCTTGCTCCTTGGTGAAGAAGACACAGATTTTGTCGGCTTCTTTCAGCGAATACGTTCGCAGAACAAACGCTTCGGTCTTGTGCAATGACATTGGAGAGATGGCCTCGCGCATAGGATTATATCAGACGCATTCGCCCCCGGCTCAAAAGATGGTTGCGCTCTCCGACCTTGAAGAGGCGTTGACCAAAGCATATCCTAAGGCGGTGAGCAGTAGACGGTTGGCAATGGGTAATAGACCAATGAAAGAGGTATGAGATGAGAAAAGTTGTGATAGCGGTATTGGTTGCGGTGTGCGGGTTGTCGACAGGATTCGCACAGCAACGCGAAAAGCTCGATAAAATTCAAACGGCGTTGAAAGAGGATGTGCCGCACATACTCTGCGTTGATGAACACTTCGCTACGGCCGGGCAGCCGAAAGACTCGGCTTTCGCGAAGCTTGCGGAAAACGGATACCGCTCGGTGTTGAGCCTGCGCACCGGTTCAGAAGGCATTGATCTCGCGCACGAAAAAGAAATGGTCGAGAAGGCCGGCATGCGATTTATAAACATCCCGGTTCAGTCCGGCTCGCCGAAGCCTGAGCAAGTGACCGAGTTCATCAAGGCGGTCAAAGACAACAGCAACCAACCAATGTTGATTCATTGCGGCAGCGCGAATAGAGTCGGTGCTTTCTGGATGATCTACCGCGTGGTCGACCAGGGATGGCCTGAAGACAAAGCGCTCGAAGAAGCGATAACAATCGGGCTGACGAGTCCAGCATTGAAGACCTTCGCTCACGAGTACATTGCCTCTCAGCCGCAGAAAACAAAATTCGGTGACTGACGCAGAACAGAGGCGCCAGGGTGTTTGCCCGCCTCGCGTTCAACTTGTACGATTGATCCGTGCCTGCTTACCCACGGAAGAATGAATGCGATGCCGCCATCAGGGAGCGAAAGCTCCGCGAGTGGCTGCGAGAGTTTGGCTCGGCGATCGTTGCATTCTCAGGCGGAGTCGACAGCGCTTATCTCGCCTACGTCGCTAATGATGAACTTGGGGATCGCGCGCTCGCGGTGACCGGCGACAGCGCTTCCTATCCAACTTTTCAAAGAGAGCTCGCGGAACAGCTAACAACTCAATTCGGGATTCGCCACCGGATCATCTTCACTGAGGAGTTCGAAGACTCGAACTACACAAGCAATCCGGCGAATAGATGCTATTACTGCAAGTCGGAGTTGTACACGAAGCTCGCTCGGTTGAAGCGCGAGGACGGCTTCGACGTTATCTGTGACGGCACGAATGCCGACGACATCGGTGACTACCGGCCGGGCAGGCAAGCCGCGCGCGAGATGGGTGTCCGATCGCCGCTGCTTGAATGCGGAATGACCAAGTCCGACATTCGAGAGATGTCTCGCCGCGCGGGTCTCCCTACGTGGGATCAACCGGCATCGGCCTGTTTGTCTTCGCGCGTGCCTTACGGACAGGTTGTGACAATCGAGAAATTATCGATGATCGACAAAGCGGAAATGGCGTTGAAAGAACTCGGCTTCCGTCAGGTGCGAGTGAGACATCACGGCGACGTGGCTCGAATAGAAGTGGCTGAAGTGGAGATGCCGCGGGCGCTTGATCCTGAAATGGCGAGTCGAATGTCGGCATCGTTGAAGGGGCTCGGCTTCAAGTATGTCACGCTGGATCTCGAGGGTTATCGAACAGGATCATTGAATGAGGCCCTCGCTTCGAGTCGAAACACCAGCGCCTGACCGGACGATTTGTCTGGCCCGCGCCTGAATTACGATTCAAACAAACTCATCTGCGGCTCGCCGGGACGCCTGAACGATTCCGTCGATAAGCTCACGTGATTGCCCTCGATGCCCGCCTTGCGGCAAGCCAGCTTGAACATCGATTTGATTTGTTCCGAATATGCGCCCTCACCCCGCATTCGTGATCCGAAATTCGGATCGTTCAACTTGCCGCCGCGCATGTCACGAATATGGCTCAGCACTTTTTTCCTGCGATCGGGAAAGTGTTGTTCGAGCCAGGTCTCGAACAACTCCTTGACCGCGTGCGGCAGGCGGACGACGACGTAACCGGCATAACGAGCTCCGGCGTTCACCGCCGCGACTATTATCGAATGCATCTCGTGATCGGTGAGCCCCGGAATCGTTGGCGCAACCATGACTCCGACCGGCACGCCGGCAGTCGCAAGCGCTTCAATCGCCGCGAGCCGATTCCGCGGCGTCGAGGTGCGCGGCTCCATAACGCGAGCGAGATTCGCATCAAGCGTGGTGACCGACACAAACACCGCCACCGCGTGGTGCTCCGCCAGTTGCTTGAAGAGATCGACGTCGCGCGCCACAAGCTGATTCTTAGTCACAATCATCACCGGGTTGCGAAACTCGGCAAGCACCTCCAAACATCGCCGCGTGAGTTCGAGCCGCCGCTCGATTGGTTGATACGGATCAGTCACGCCGCTGATCGCAAGAATCTTTGGTTTCCATCGCCGCGATGCCAGTTCCTTTCTCAACAACTCCGGCGCGTCTTCCTTCACTAAGATCTTTGTCTCGAAATCGAGCCCGGCGGAGAAACCGAGATACTCGTGTGTCGGACGAGCGTAGCAGTAGATGCATCCGTGCTCGCAGCCTCGATAGGGGTTTATGCTGGCTTCGAATCCGACGTCGGGGCTGTCGTTGTAGGTGATCAACGAGCGAGATGAGTCTTTGAGGAACTGTGTCTTCGCCGAAGACTGTTCTGGATCATTCGATTCGGGATCGGGCTGATAGCTGAGTTTCTCAAACCGATTCGGCGGATTCTCGGCTGCTCCACGCCCGCTGAGTGAGTTTTTTTGTGACTGCTGCTCCACGAGTCGAGCAACCTCCTTCAGCGCTAGGATTTCAACGTCGCAGTTCCGCGGTTCCTGCCGTCACCACACCGTGACTCTTCGTAGTCCTCAATCTGCTCGCGAAGACTCGCTAGCTGACTCTGCATCGCCTCTTTTTCCGCCTGTACCAAGCTAGGATGCCTGACTTTCTTAGATCCAGAAAGCTTGGCCAACTGCATAAGGGTTTGTTCGAACTTTCTGACCTCGGCCTTTGTGATCTTGTACTCACGCTGATTCCTGATCATGGTTATATCGCCTCCACCATTTGAATCAAGCAAACTGCAATGGAAGGCTGATGTCAACCCATCGTTGTGCACAACTGAACATTGCGTCGCATCACGCATGTTGCCCGCTCCCTCGCCTGCCTACCTTGACTGCGCGTTCTCGGCTGATAGAATCAGCGTCGAATTCCCGCTTTGCAAACTTGTTCACGGGCTGGTCATGAGGATCGATCCGATTGCTCAGGTCGTGGGCCGGAAGTTCGGCTATTCGGGCGGAACGCATTGCCAAAGTCTTCCGACTTCGAGGCGACGCGTTTTAAACGCTTTGCTTCGGCGCTGAAACCCTTGACAGCTCGTTCGATGATTCTCTATTATTTTCGTCAGATTTTCGAATCGTCGTTGAGAAGCAGGAACTGGTTCCCACGACTGCGTCTTGGCATTGTGTTTCTCAGTGCTTCCATTTTTTGAGCCCTCTAGTACATTGACTGACGAGAGAACGACCAATGTTAGAGATTCGCGAGCTAGTAGAGCTGCTCGGCTATGAAGCGTCGCCTCACTTTCGGAGCGGCGAGAGTATGTTTGAACCAGAAGCAGTTCATTACTTTCGCCTAGCGAAGGAAAAAAGAGGCGAGAGGTTCACGGTCAAGGGCTTCTACGTTTTTGAGACAGGAAAAACCGAGAGCGGGTGGCTTCCCGCAAAGCCGGTGGTCTGTGTCGCCGCCGCCCCAACCATCGCAGACGCTAATAAGCTCCACCGACGTATTTGGAATCTCGGCAATGTACCGTTCCTCATAGTCCGACTTCCGGACGAGGTTCGCGTCTATTCGGGCTTTCGTTACGACGCGTCAACGCAGCAAGCCGGTCTGATTTTGTCGGAAACTTCCAATAGTAAGAACCACGTGCGTTCCGTTCTAAGCGACTTCTCCGCTGATTCCATTGACTCGGCGCGAATCTGGGAGGCTCAAAGGGATAGACTCAGTACTCAGTATCGTGTCGATACGACGCTGCTGGAGAACCTGGAGCACTTAGCGAAGGCCCTGGCTGAACACTGCACCCCAACGCTGGAGTTGGCGACGGCGCACGCGCTGATCGGGAAGTTTGTTTACCTGCGCTACCTGCGTGACCGTAATATCCTTGATGACGAATGGCTTGCGACGCGGAGAATTGATTTAGATGGGGTCTTTGGTCCCCAAGCGACTCTGACGGAGCTGGCTAGCCTTGTGGAAAAGCTCGAAGCGCGCTTCAATGGCGACGTCTTTCACCTTGAGTTCGGTCCAAGCGGTCAGCTTAATGACTCACACGTTCAGCTTGTAGCGTCCGTTCTGGCCGGGGATAAGATACATCCGAACGAGACTGGTTTCGTTAAGCAGCTCCACTTGAAATTCCAGGCCTACGACTTCAGGCACATTCCGGTCGAAACGCTTTCAACAATCTACGAACAGTTCCTGCACGCTCAGCAGAAGGGGAGGTCGGAAGGGGCCTACTACACACCAGAAGTCGTCGCGGACTATATCCTCTCTGAAGTCAACACCGTTCGTCAGCTAATGCCGGGCGCGCGCATTTTCGACGCATCCGCCGGATCAGGAGTTTTCTTGGTCCTTGCCTATCGGAGGCTCATTGAATTGGAACGTAGGCGGACTGGAGCTATCGAACCGATGCGGCTCCGCGAGATTCTTCTCGAAAGCATTTATGGAGTTGAGCGACAGCCTGATGCTTGCAACGTTGCTGCGTTCAGTCTCATTCTGACGCTTCTCAACTACGTTGATCCACCAGCATTGCATGCAAACGAGAAATTCAAATTCCCAGATTTGCTGAACAAGGACCAGCGCATATTTTGCGACGATTTCTTCAATCCCGAACTCAAGCTTCCAATGCCGAACGGTGGCTTCGATCTTGTTGTTGGAAACCCCCCTTGGATTGAACTGAAACCGGACTCGAAGGGTGAAGACTACGCCAGAGCGTGGATTTCTACAGAGAAGTCGATCGCTGGGAATCGGGTTGCAGATGCCTTCGCTGTGAAAGCGGGGCGATTGCTCTCAGAAGACGGAGTCGCCGGATTGCTCCTACCCGCAACTACTTTGTTCACGCTTGAGGGAAAACGATTTCGCCAACATTTCTTCCGGGAATTCTCGGTGGCCCGAGTGACGAACTTGGCAAACTTGAGAGGCAACCTGTTTGGCGGACGGGTCATTCAGCCAGCTGCGACCTTAGTATTTCGGAAGGACGCTAAGGAACGGCACCGGACGCCCATCCTTCATTTCGCTCCGTTCGCGGCAAACCAAGTTACTGGCGATGCGGATCAACTGTGGGCTCTAACCATCCACGGGAGCGATATCCAGCAGGTGTCGCAGGCGGACGCTGCAAGGGGTGACACGAGTGTTTGGAAGCTGGCTCTTTGGGGAACCCCGCGGGACGCGCGGGCGATTGACCGAATTCAGCAACTCTATCCGCTCACTCTTGAACGCCTGTGTGAGAAAAGAGGCTGGGGTAAGGGGATGCCGCGAGAGGGCGCTCAATTGAGGCGCCTCGACGAAAAGCAGGAGGTTCTCTCTTTTGACGAGTTGGACGATAGGGAGTTGAAGGATAAGAAGGAGGAGGTCATCCCTTCTGACGAGTTGAAGGATAAGAAGCGCTTCGATACCGCCAGGTTCAACAAACTCACAAAGGGCGGTCTACACTTTTCGCTACCGAGTGGCGTACTTGTGCCTATTCCCGAGGAACGGTGCTACGTTCGAAAGAGGGGTGGGCTGAGCGGTCTGGTAGTAAACCGCCCACCGCACCTTATGATTTCGGCGACATGGAAGAACTTTCTGATTTACAGCAATGAGTACTTCGCCATCCCCCCTCGGCAAATGGGGATTGCAGCCCCGCGAGAAGCCTCAAGCAAAGACAGAGCGCTTATGCGCACACTGACCCTCTACCTTGGATCGAGTCTGGTGGAATATTTTCTCTTTTTCCAGGTTCCCGAGTGGGGCGTATACAGCACCCTCCGGCACGTTGTATTACGCGCGGTTCGAAGCATTCCTACGCCTGACTTCACCCCTGAGCAAGTTGCAACTTTGGCCCAGACACATCGGGAACTGGTTCTGGGAGAAAACAGTTTTCGTCTTCGAAGCGACGAAGACGGCCCTGACACGGCTAAGCAGCGATTGATCGACCAGACAGTTTTTGACACCCTAAGTATACCCAATGACCTGCGCCTTGTGATCGAAGACTTCCGCGACAATCGGTTACCGCTTGACCAAGGTCGCTCTATTCTGGAGAGGCTGGGGGCGCGACCAAATATCAGAGCAATTCAATCCTATGGCCGCACTCTCCGAGATGAGCTAGACCGATTCCTGCTGGACGAAGCACGAGCTAGTGTCGATCTTCTTACCTCTCCCGATCTGATTCGTTGTGAAGTCCAACTTCATACTAGCGGCCAACGAAGCGCTTATCCGGTCAATGTCGCAGAGGCTACAAGCCACCAAACCAGACAAATGCTCCGATCCCTGCGTGTGCAACTTGGTGAGCGGTTCAGCCAGTGGGTGTATGTGGACAGGAGCTTGAGAGTTTTTGAAGACGACGCTGCTCAGATATACAAAGCCCCAAGGCTGATGGACTGGACTCGCACGCAGGCGCTAAACGACGCAGACAACATAATCACCGACATACTCGCTAGTGGGGAGCCACCTGCATGAGTCGGTCACGTGTCTCATCAAAGCTCGCGACCCCAACGTGGGCGGCATTTCGGCGGCATTGTCACCGGTTTCTTGCGATCGGTTATCGGCAAGCTCTCTCACGGATTCAGAATGGGCCTGATGAAGAGACCGACATAACCGGCTATATCTGCGAGGCGATAGAGAATTGGTTTCTCGTTAATCCGCAAGAGTCTTTCTTGTTCTTCATTAAGGATGACCCACCTCTCAGCGGAGGTGGGCGAACGGGAAAACGCAGGCTCAAAACGGACATCATCATCAGTTATGCCGCTGGGAAGCGACCTGAGTTCTTCTTTGAAGCAAAGCGACTACACCGAACTAAGGCAGTCGCCTCGCGATACATCGGTGAAAAAGGTATGGGTTGCTTTATCAGCGGCCGGTACGCTAGCCATTGTCACGAAGCGGCCATGATTGGGTATGTCCAGACAGACACACCGGAACGCTGGCAAACCACGCTGCAGTCAAACGTCGAGCAACAACCGAATGACCTACAGTTGGACCGTGTCATCAACAGCGCCAGCTTCGAGGAGTCATTTCCTTTGGAGTGGATTAGCTGTCATCGAAGGTTTAGTTTGCCGACGTTGAGTTTGTTGCATATCGTGCTGGACTGTCGGAAGAATCAGCGAAGTGCATAGAGCGAGCGAACAGCCGAATCCCAGCGATCCTTCGATTTCGATCGTTCGGCTGCTTGATCGTGGGATAGAGATCGGAGAGGGACTCGTACCAGGCTCTCGAGATCGACTCAGGGAAGATCAGAATCGAGAGAGATCTGAACTAAAGAAGATGAAGGCGCGACGAAAAGAGGAATCGCAGTTCGCCGTTTGCGTGGCCGACTCCGAGTCTGATCTGGAGTTACGCAAGGTTTACGAGGTCTTGCCAGACGAAGAAGGAGCGAAGGAGAATTACCTTCGCATCATCGACGAATCCGGCGAAGATTACTTGTATCCGGCAAGCTTCTTCGTATTTGTCGAAGTCTCAAACCCGGCGGAGCGCGCTCTACTCCGCAAATCGTGAAGGAATGTACAGATGAGCCTCAACCTCTTTCACCCCGCAGTTGCCAACTGGTTCGCTAAACAATTCCCCGCTCCTACCGCACCTCAGGAGCAGGCGTGGCCGTCGATCAAAGCGCGACAGCACACTCTGATCGCCGCGCCTACCGGATCCGGAAAAACATTCGCCGCGTTTCTTTCGGCCATCGATGATCTCGTTCGACAGGGAGTCGCGGGCACGCTCGCGGACGTGACTCAGGTCGTTTACGTCTCGCCGCTCAAGGCGCTTTCGAATGACATTCAAAAGAACCTGCAGGAGCCGCTCGCCGGCATCGAAAAAGAGCTCAAGTCGATGGGCCTGAATGAAATAAACATTCGCACGCTCGTGCGCACCGGGGACACTCCGGCTCACGAACGCACCGCGATGACCAAGCGGCCTCCGCACATCATCGTCACCACGCCCGAGTCGCTTTACATCCTTCTGACAAGCGAAGGCGGACGCCGAATGCTGAGCACAACGCGCACGTTGATCGTCGATGAGATTCACGCGATGGTCGGCGACAAACGAGGCTCACACCTTGCGCTGTCGATCGAGCGATTGCAAAAACTAGTTGGCGACGATCTGGTTCGTATCGGCCTCTCGGCGACTCAGAAACCAATAGAAGAAGTCGCTCGGTTTCTGGTCGGCACATCGAACATCGACGAAGACGGAACACCCGATTGCAACATCATCGACTCGGGTCATCGGCGCGAGTTGGATCTCGCGGTCGAAGTGCCAAGCTCGCCGCTTGGCGCCGTGATGTCGGGCGAAGTGTTCGATGAAGTCTATGATCGTCTCGCGCAGTTGATCGCAACTCATCGAACCACGCTCGTCTTCGTGAATACGAGAAGGATGGCTGAGCGAGTTGCGCGCTATCTGGGTGAGCGCATCGGCGATGAGAATGTGACTTCGCATCACGGGAGTCTCGCTCGCGAACAGAGGCTGGTCGCCGAGCAACGATTGAAAGCGGGCGAGTTGAAGGCGCTGGTTGCAACAGCTTCGCTCGAGTTAGGAATCGACATAGGCGACATCGATCTAGTATGCCAGCTTGGTTCGACTCGCGCGATTTCAACGCTGCTGCAACGTGTTGGAAGATCGGGACACTCGGTGACCGGTTTTCCAAAAGGACGAATCTTCCCAACCAGCCGCGACGAGCTTATCGAATGCGCCGCGTTGCTGGATTCGATCCGGCGTGGCGAACTCGATCAGTTGTCGATCCCCGAAAAACCCCTCGATATTCTCGCGCAGCAAATCGTCGCTTCTGTTGCCGCGGATGAGTGGGGCGAGGACGAATTGTTCGAGACCATTCGACGCGCGTATCCGTATCGCAATCTTTCACGCAATGAATTCGACGAAGTGATTAAGATGCTGCGCGAGGGATTCGCGACTCGTCGAGGCCGCCGCGGAACTTATCTGCATCACGACATGATCAACCATCGGTTGCGCGGCAGAAAAGGCGCAAGACTCACGGCGATTACCTCCGGAGGCGCGATTCCCGACACCGCCGATTACACCGTGGTGCTCGAGCCGACCGATACCGTGATCGGCAGTGTCAATGAAGACTGGGCCATCGAGAGCTTGCAAGGCGACATCTTTCAATTGGGCAACGCTTCGTGGGAAATCATACGAGTTGAAAACGGCCGCGTGCGTGTCGCGGATGCGCACGGCAAGCCGCCGTCGATTCCATTCTGGCTGGGTGAAGCTCCGGGCCGCACGAGTGAACTCTCGCTTTCAGTTTCACGTTTTCGCACGGAACTCACTGACCGCTTTGCGGGCGACGATCATCCGGAGGCTGCAGGCTCGGCGCTCGCGTGGCTGACCGGCGAGATCGGAATATCGAGCTTGGCCGCCGAACAGATCGTCGATTATCTGCTTGGATCGAAGGTCGCGCTCGGAGTGATGCCTTCACAAGACACACTGGTAATCGAAAGGTTCTTTGACGAGAGCGGCTCACAACAAATGGTGATTCATTCGCCATTCGGGAGCCGATTGAATCGCGCTTGGGGACTGGCGCTTCGCAAGCGATTCTGCCGGCAGTTTAACTTCGAGTTGCAAGCTGCGGCGACGGAGGACGCAATCGTGTTGTCGCTTGGGCCGACTCACAGTTTTGCGCTCGACGAAGTGTTCCGGTATCTGCGTTCGTCATCGGTGCGCGAGTTGTTGATTCAGGCGCTGATCGCGGCGCCGATGTGGGAGATTCGCTGGAGATGGAACACGACTCGGGCGCTTGCAGTCAGGCGGCGGCGCGGGGGCAAGAAAATTCCCGCGCAGCTTCAGCGAATGGATGCCGACGATTTGTTATCTGCCGTCTTTCCGGATCAAGTCGCTTGTGCCGAGAACCTGCCCGGCGGCAACATCGAAATACCAGATCATCCGCTGGTTCGACAAACTGTTCGCGATTGCCTCGAAGAAGCGATGGACATCGAAGGCCTCGAGGCGCTGCTCGGTTCGATCGAGCGCGGCGAAAAAACTTTGATTGCCCGTGACGTAGTCGAAGCTTCGCCGCTCGCGCAGGAAATTCTGAACGCGCGGCCTTATGCGTTTCTCGACGACGCGCCGGTTGAAGAGCGAAGGACTCGGGCTGTGTTTCAGAGGCGGTGGCTCGACCCCGAAACGGCATCTGATCTTGGCGCGCTCGATCTCGGAGCGATCGAGCGAGTGCGCGACGAAGTATGGCCCGATGTCGATAATGCTGATGAACTACACGATGCGTTGGTCGAGCTTGGGTTTATGACTCCCGAAGAAGGCCGTGAATGGGAGCACCTCTTCGACGAGCTTTCAGCGAATCGCCGCGCGGCGGTTTTTGTGCCGAGCGTTCAGAATACGGGCGTTCAGAATACGGGCGTTCAGAGTACCGGCTTTAGCCGGGTAGTGCCGCCGCAGGCGCAAGACCCGGCTGAAGCCGGTACTCTGAACACCCGCGGCGTATGTTTGTGGGTTGCAGCCGAGCGTCTGCCTCAACTCAACGCCATCTTTCCAAACGCCGCGACCGAGCCGCTCATCGCCGCGCCGGAAGCGCTTGCGTCAAAGAACTGGGATTTCGATAGCGCGCTGGTTGAAATCGTTCGCGGCAGACTCGAAGGACTCGGGCCGGTGACTACGCAGTCTCTAGCCGATTCACTGGGACTCGAACTTTCGACGATCGAAGCCGCGCTGGTTAATCTCGAAGTCGAGGGCTTTGTGTTTCGGGGCCGCTTCACTCCCGGGCTGAATGAAACCGAATGGTGCGCGCGACGATTACTCGCGCGAATTCACAGCTACACTTTGAATCGTCTGCGTCAGGAAATCGAGCCTGTCTCGAGCTCGGATTTCATTCGCTTCCTGCTCGCGTGGCAAAAGCTTGCGGCCGATCATCAGGTCGAGGGTCCCGACGCGCTGGGGGTCTTGATAGATCAGCTCGAGGGCTTCGAAGCGCCCGCCGCCGCGTGGGAAGCCGAAATCCTTCCAGCGCGAATGAACGATTACGATCCGGCGTGGCTCGACTCGCTTTGTTTATCCGGCCAGGTTCTTTGGGCCCGCTTGACCGCGCCAAAGAACGGCGATCGAACGAAATCGCCGGGACCTGTTCGTACAACACCGATTTCGCTGATCAATCGCCGAGACACTGCGTTGTGGAATCTGCTCTTTCCCGGCACCGCGAGAGAACAGGTGACATTGTCTCATTCGGCGGAAGCGGTGTTTGATTTCTTATCCGCGAGCGGCGCTTCGTTTTTCACCGACCTCAGCGAAGGCGTTGGGTTGTTGCGCACTCAAGTCGAAGACGCGCTTGGCGAACTCGTAGCATGCGGGCTCGTGACCGCGGATAGCTATGCAGGCATGCGCGCGTTGTTGACGCCCTCGAATCGAAAGACAAACGCGGCGAAGCGGCGAGGGAAAGCTGCTTACGACATGTCGAGTGCGGGCCGCTGGTCGCTGCTTGCGCGCCGCGTTGTTACCGCGATTGATCAGCCTTCGATTGAGAAGCTCGCGCGAATTCTGCTGCGCCGTTACGGAGTCGTGTTTAAGCGATTGCTCCCGCGAGAGGGCTTCCAACTTCCCTGGCGCGACTTGCTGAAGGTCTATCATCGACTCGAGCAACGTGGTGAGATTCGCGGTGGGAGATTTATCTCGGGTCTATCGGGGGAGCAATTCGCATTGCCGGAAGCAGTCGGCACGTTGCGAGCGATGCGCCGCGCGCCTTCGGAGGGCGCGATGGTATCGGTAAGCGCGGCGGACCCGTTGAATCTGGTGGGCATCATCACTCCGGGTGATCGAGTCTCGGCGTTTGCGTCGAATCGAGTGCTGTTTCGCGATGGTGTTCCGATCGCGAAGTTTGAATCAGGCGAAGTTAGTTTCCTTGTGGAGCTTGATCCGGCTTTGCAGTGGCAAGCGAAGAACGCCTTAATACGACGAAGTGTGGCTCCGGCACTCCGGACTTACTTGAGCCGCCCGGCATGATCTTCCGGCCTGCGCGTGTGACTGTGTTTAGAATCCCTTGCGAAAGGCGCTTTATGGCTGCAGTCCCAAAAGAGCGATTCAACATCGAGGAATATATCGAGTTCGACAAGAACTCGGAGGAACGTTGGGAGTATTTCGATGGAGTTGTGGTTTCGATGAGCGGCGGCACGATCGTCCACAATTGGATCGCAACAAACCTGATTGCCGGTCTGCGCGGGAAGGCACTCGAGAAAGGATGCCAGGTTCTGGCGGGGGATATGCGCATCAACGTTCCCAAAGCGCCGCCTTATCGGTATGCCGACATCGTCGTGGTCTGCGGACCGCCGGTGATCGAGCGCATTCAAGGACTCGATGTGCTCGTGAATCCGCGGTTGATAGTCGAGATCCTCTCCAGTTCAACCGAGGCCTATGACAGGGGAAAGAAATTCGTATCGTACAAATCAATCGAAAGCTTCGAGGAATACCTGCTAGTCGCTCAGGACCGCCCGTACATAACTCAGTATGTGCGGCAAGCTGATGGGAGTTGGTCGCGTACCGACATTGAAGGCCTCGATAACGAAATCAATCTCTCGAGCATTTCTTGCGAGCTCTCGCTACGCGAGATCTATGAGTTGGTCGAGTTGCCGGATCTGAACGACTGAATTGACTCGCTGAATGAGTCCTTAGTTGCTCGCCTTGATCGAAGCCAGCACTCGCTTGAACAACTCATCGCCGTTGCCTTGATGCCAGCGCCACACAACTACAATGTCATGCTCGGGGTCTACCCAGATCGTGTTTGAACCCGCGCCGATTGCGGCAAAACTGGAAGAAGGACATGAAGGCCACTGCTTCTGCTTTGTGTTGAGCCACCAAAGAAATCCATAGTCCGGACCAATCGGCGCTGGAGTGGTCGCCATCTTCACCCAGTTCTCGGAAATGATTTGTTTCTTTCCCCAATGACCCTTTCGAAGAAACAAGTATCCAAACCGAGCTTCGTCGCGAGCGCTGATCCACAAACCGCCGCCCCATCGCGTGCCCCCGCTCACCGACTTCATCTTCTTGCCGTCGATCACAACCTCTGAGTTGTTGTAGCCGTGATACTGCCACGTGTTCGAAGCGCCAATCGGGTCCATCACGTATTGCTTGATCACTTCAGGCAGCGGGCGCTTCCACAGTCGAAGCATCGAAAGCGAAAAGCGATTGATTCGCACGTCGTTGTATTCGTAAAACGTGCCCGGATCTTTCAACTCTCGAGGCTTGCGGGTGCCCGAGCCAAACTGCTCGACTCCGATGAAGTCGTGCGACTTGCCCCACATCGAGCCTTCCCATTCGCTGGTCTGATTCGCGTGATGGCGCCAGGTAATCATCGAGTTGTGCGGCGAATCGTAGCCGCCGTCATTGATGTATTTTCGAACAGGATCGTCGATGCTTTTGATCATTCCGCGATCGATGGTGAGCCCGAGCACGGTCGAAAGAAAACTTTTCGCGACGCTGTAGGTGGGATCGACGTGGTTGGTGTCGCCCCACTCGGCGACGATGTACCCGTGTCGAAGGATGATCCCGTTAGTCTCGGCGCGATCCCTCGGTATCGGTCCAAGCAGCGCGCCGAAGGTCTGAACCTGCGTCGAGAAGTCGCGCGGCATTTTGCTCTCTTGGGTCTTCGCGAAACTCACCGCGGCTTCGATCAACGCCGAATCCATGCCGACGTCTTCGGGCCGCTTCTTCTCCCAGGCTTCGCCGGCAGCCGGATAGTACGCCGCGGAAGCGCGCGGGACCTGTTTTGCGAACGTCAGAGTCGAGATCAGAATGGCGGCGAGGATCACGCCCATCAATAGTCGTTTCATCTTCGATTCCTTTGCATGGAGTGTTCGGGTCGAGCCGAAATTAACTGAGAAGCGCGTGACTCGCAAGTGACGGCGCCGGGTTCGCAAAGATAGGGCCGGCCGTCTCAAGACGCAGGTGGTAGAATGATGATCACACGGAGGGAGATTATGGCGATCACAGAATTCGAAAAAGACTTCGGGTACCTGATGCCCTTTCTCGACAAGATCGCGGCGGCGGCGAGTACGTTACCCGATCAAGCTGCGCGCGGCGAACTCGCTCAACTGATCACGGATGAAAAGCGCCGCTGGGCGCGCATCCGGCAGTTGCTATCGGGAACGACTTCAACCGGCGAGTCAAAGCCTGTTGCTACGGCCGCCGGCGAAACCCCGAGCGCGACAGTGAAGCCACAACCGAGCTTCACGGTAGGCAGTCTCAGACAAAGCAAAAGCTGATACGCCTGATTGTCGTCAAAGCTTGAAGTTAAAATCTATGACAGTGGTCGTTCTTACCGGCGTTCCTCCGATCGTCGAGGGCTTGAATCTCCAACCGCGCGCAGCCGCGACCGCGGCGCCTCGCAACAGCGGCGGACCGGAGAGCACCTGAACAGACGTGACGTTTCCTCGTTCGTCGATGCTCACCTCGACTCTAACCACTCCGAATTGTTTTGCCTCGCGCGCGTTCGCCGGATACACCGGCTCGACTCGCTTTATGGCGCCTCCCATCACTACACCCTGTGTTACGCGCACCGGCCGGGGCGGCGGCGCAGAGGGAACCGGTGCTTGCGGAGGCCCGGTGGGTACACCGGCAGGAACCGCATTATCAACGGAACCGTGACTATCTGGATTGACCGAAGCTCGGGGAGGTGAAGGCGCCGGTGCAGTTGGTTTCGAAATTGGCTTTGGTGCGTCGACAACGGGCGGCTCCGGGGCTGGCGTTGCTTTCTCAACCACGGCCCGCTCCTCAGGCTGACTCGCGGAAGGCATTGGCTTTTTCCCGGCTGCGTCTACAACAACGGTGATCGGCTCCACGCTCTGAAGTGTTTCGGCCGGCGTTGTCGTGACGGCAGGTTCTGCCGCAGGAGTCACAGCCGGCGACGCCATAGACAACTCCTGGTGTTGCTTGTTAAGCCGAGCGTCAAAAACAAACCTGCCGATCACGCCTCCCGCACCAAGTACTGCCACGACGCTCGCGGCAATAGCGAATACTTTTATGCGGCCCGGTTTCCTTGTGGCCGAACGTTGGTCCGAGAGCGAGCCCGGAAGCACTCGAACCAGCGATGTATCAACTGATTCTTCCGTCGGTGCGGGTGTGTTTTGTGACAACTGTTCCCTCGGGATAACCACAACAGATTCAGCCGCAACGTCAAACGCGCGCGCCGGCAAGGGTCGTGAGTCCTCAACCGGTATGAGTTTGAGTGGCGGAACCGGTCTTGGAGTCTCCTCGAGCGTCGCTGCAAGTCGAACGACGCGCTTTGAAACTATCGCCGCAAAAGGTTGTGCGTTGCTGCGCGGAGGTAGATCGCCGGGGGGATTAGCGAGAGGCTCACTGGCGCCGGGTTTCGAATTGTCGAGGCGATCATCCGTTAGAGGCTTTGATTCGACTGCCGGTTCGGGCTTTGAATGTCTCAGGTCGCCGGAAGAGGGTTCGACCAACTGAGTTAACCTGCTCGCACGAACAGCGTAATCTCGAGCACGCGCGTCATCGCCCAGCGCAGTATGAATCCGCTCGAGTTCACGGCACTCGGCGGCGCCTTCGGCGGTCATGCCGTTCCTAAGATAAATGTCCTTCAGCTTACCGCGGACATCGATGTTGTCGGGCAGTTTTCTTGCAACGGCTGTGAGCTTCGTGATCGCTTGATTGACCTGGCCGTACGCAACGAGTATCTCGGCCTGTGAAATCTCCTGAATCACGAAGGCGGTTTCGCGCTCGTCAGAGATGTCCTGTGGCGGAGGTTTGGTGGGTGAGCCGTCAAGGTTGCCCGACGACAAAGCTGCCTCGGCAATCGAACTCCCGAAGGCCGCAGGCGGCACAGGCTTCAGGCTCGCCAGAGTGCGTTGATCTGCTGACGCGCGTATGGCAGCCAGCGCGTCGGGGCTGTCCGGTTTTATCGACAATGCTTCGTTGTATGCGTTGATAGCTCGCCGAGTTTCCCCACGCGCCGTCAGTTGCCGGGCCGCGGTGATGAACGCTTCATAAGCCTGATCGTTCAGGCCCTCGCGCCGGCAAAGCTCTCCTAGTTTGATTCGAGCCGAGGCGTTGGACGGATCTAAAGCCACCACTTTTCCGAACACCTCAATCGCTTCATTCATCCGGCCGTTCCGGCTATAGGCGTCCGCGATTTGCAAATAGTGTTGCCGCGCTTCGCCTGGCAGCCCGGCTGTAGCGTACAGGCCGGCAAGCTTGATCCACGTCGCGGTATTGGCCGGATCAATCGACATTATCTTCTTCAGCACTGCGATGGCTTTTCTCGCGGCGCCCTCCGCCAGGTACGCATTCGCAAGCTTAGAGAATTGCTCCACCGCTTCGGGTATCTGACCCGTTCTCACATAAAGATCCCCGAGTGTATTGATGCTCGAAAGGTCGAGCGGCTCGGCTTCGACAACCTGCCTGAAAACTTCGATCGCCGCCTGAGAATTATTTTGTAGCATATATCTCTTGGCGGCTGTGAGAGCCCTGGCCTTATCAAACGACATACGCCCTCCACATAAGCGTGATGCTCACTCAAATATTTTGCTGGCCCGTTATTGTCCCACGACAACGGACACGATGAACGCGAGGTTTGGAAGGGGCGCGGCGGTTCTAAGACAGCGGTAATTCGCCGCCATTTAAGCACAACAGCTTTGCGGCGCATAGAGTTTTTCCCCGCTTCGCCCTTCAATATTATTAGCTTTTTGAACGATTTGGTTTGGCAGTACCCGCCTGGGTATCCGGCCCGAAAAGCAAGTGTATGATTGCTCTCGAAATCTGATCGCCGGGAGTCGTTTTCGTGGCGCGATGACCGGCGCCGGTCTCGCTCTTCCAACAACAAGTCACCGTGCTAGAATCTTCAAGAGGCAAACGTTAAGCGATCGTGCTTCGTACAATTGATCGATGCCAGACTTAAACAGCACCCAAATCGAATCACCAGCTACTGCTTCGCGAAAGCCCGATGGGCAATCGCTCATTACGAAAGAGTCCGATTCAAAGGCCATTAAATCGGCGCCGGCTGAAACGGTTGAACGTGAAGCTCTGCCGCCGATCGGGATAAGGGGCTACATACGAATGGCGAGGGTTTTTTCGTCATTCCTCCTGTTCATGCTGCGGGTCTTGTTCAACACTCGAAGTTGGACATTTCGCAAGATCGCCCAATCAGAGTTGCGCCGCCGCGAGGGGGCCCTGCTTCGCGAAAAGCTCATCGCGCTCGGGCCGACCTTCATCAAAACCGGTCAGTCGTTGGCCACGCGCGCGGACGTCTTGCCCGTCGAATACATTCAGGAACTCGCCAGGCTCCAGGATGAAGTCCCGCCGTTCCCGACCGCGCAGGCCCGAGTGATAATCGAACGCGAGCTTCACGCAAAGATCGAAGATATCTTCGATAACTTCGAGGACACGCCTGTGGCTGCCGCCAGTCTCGGTCAGGTGTATCGCGCGAGGCTTCGCACGGGTCAGCTTGTAGCCCTGAAAGTTCAGCGACCGGGAATACAGGAACAGATCGATTTTGACATCGCGGTACTTCGGCGGATTGCGCGGAGACTTGAGCGTTATCCAAATCTGGTCCGCGGGGTCGATTGGCAAGGCACTCTCGACGCGTTTCACTCGACCATTCACGAAGAGTTGGACTTCGAACAGGAGGCCCGGAACGCCGAAATATTTCGACAGAACTTTGCGCGGTGGAAAGAAGTTTACGTTCCAAAAATCTATCAGATATTCTCGACGCGGCGGCTGATCGTCATGGAATTCATCGAGGGACTGAAGGTCATCGACACGAAGGAACTCTCACTGACGGGCCACGATCCCCACGAAGTTGTGAAGCTGTTATCGCGCACCTACTTGAAACAGTTGCTCGAGGATGGTTTCTTTCACGCCGATCCTCACCCCGGCAACCTGCGGGTGATGGCCGACGGGCGGCTCGCCTTCTTCGATTTCGGAATGGTCGGCCGTCTCGACATAAAGCTTCAATCCAACCTTATCAACGCTTTTTTTCACGTAGTCGAGCGCGATGTTCACGGACTTGTTGACGACATGGTCAGGCTGGGATTTATTGAGCTTTCACCCGAAGACGAGACGCGATTCAAGCCAATCATCGAAGGCCTGTTCGATCGCTATCTCGGCAAACGGCTTGGCGACGTGAACTTCAAGGAGCTGATGTTCGATATGGCGCACGTGATCTACGAATTTCCATTCAAGATTCCCGCCAGCTTCACTTACATAGTTCGCGCGGTGATGACGCTCGAAGGCATCGGCACACAGGTCGATCCCGACTTTCGCTTTTTCGAGATCGCGCGGCCCTACGCCAAGCGCTTTATCTTCATTCGCGAAGGCCGTTACCTGCGCAGCTTGATAATGGATCGAGTGATTCGAGGCGAACAGGGAAACATCGAGTGGGAAAAAGTTTGGAAGCTCGCGAAGATGGCCTTCAAGTACTACGTGCGCGGCGAGAACAAGCTCTAGCAATCATTCGAGTCTGACGAAAGGGCGGCGGCTGATTTCATTCAGCCGCCGCTCTTCTCTTACTCAACGAAATAAACTGATTTGTTAAACAGTAATCGTTGTCCCGTCAAACTTGGTCAGTGAAAATCCGTTGAAGGTTTCGTTGAAGCAGCTCTTTGTTTCTCTCAGAATGCTGATCGCGACGGCCTCGCCGAGCTTCATTGCCTCCGAAGCGTCAGTGCGCCAGTGAACTCCCGCGATGTTCCGGCCCTGCGCGACATTCGATGCGATCTTGTTCAACTCGCCGCCTATCGTCAGAGGCGTTCCCTGATACGGCACCAGCGAAAGACCGTCGGCGCTCGGCACAACCGGATTTTTGATTTGCGCCGTCTCGTCGAAGAACGCTTTCAACATCGTGACAGAGGCGCCGGCAACGGTCGCATGCCCGGAGCCGTAAGAAGTGTGCAACGGTGAACCCTCAGGAAATGCCAGCGGCAACAAGTGGGAACCCCATCTGGCGAAAACATCGCCCAGCACCGAGGAATTTCCAAGGTCTGCGTGAAATGGATAGGTCCTCCGTCCGAGCCTCTGAACCTCAACTCGTCCGCCGAATTCCTCCGGTCTCAATCGCCGATGCACCATCCACTTTTGAAACCACTGCGCCTTCAGTGCCCTCGTCGCGGGTTCTGTAACTAGCGTCGCAACAGCCGGGCCCCCGAAAGTTCCGAAACCGGTTTGCGAAATCGAACCCGCTGCTCCAGGCACCAGCGGTCTTCCGCTGCCGGGATCGAGCGCGGTCCCGTAAGGATTGCCGCCGTCCACCGGATACCCGCCACCAGCGATGACTAGAAACGCCACGAAGTAGGCCTGGAACAAGACGTCTACGTGCACGTACTGCCCAAGGTCGCGTCCGTTCCGCATAAAGAACTTTCCGCCGGAAGTTAATGATTGAGTAGGCGAGAAACCGTTTTGAAGGTCCAACCAATCCGAAAAAGTAGTTGCGAATTCGACGTTGGGCGCGTTGGTATTAATTCGCTGATCGACCTCCTGCGCGCCGAATCCCGCGGGCTGAAGCAAAAACTGCGAAACGTAAGGCCCATCGGTGCAGCCCGGAAACACGTCGCGGAAAAGTGTCTGAGGAGTAACCTGACCGGCGACCTTCGGGCCCCTGAAATCTGAAAGCTTGGACAGGTCGTCCGCCGCCCGTTGCGCCAGGGGGTTGGCCGCATAATCCGCAAAGTTCACATCGCGAAGAAGCGCCATCCAATAAAGCTCGACCATCTCGCCGGCTTCTTCGGCGCTCGCGAATGCCGGTGCGGCGCGCATCGCGAATTGGTGCCCGTCGGTCCCTTCCAAATCGAACGCGTAGGCCGATTGCGGATTCACTTGTCTTCGACGGCGCGCGGGATCCGGGCAACCAGACAATCCACGAGTGACAATCGAGTCAAAGTCGTCGCCTCGCCCGCTCGCGATGGCGGCCAACAGCGCGTTGTAGGCAGCCGGGTCGACTTCGCCGGTCGTCGCGTCGTGCTTCAGTCCCTTCGAGTAATTCCCTATCCGAGTCGCATATCGGGACTCATCGCCGTTTTCGACATGATCGGGAATCGCAACGGCGCGTTGTGCATTAGCGGCATCTATTCGAAGGTTCTGCGCTTGTTTGGCTCGCTTCTTACCCGTTACCGCTGCTTCTATTTCGAATTCCTGTGCTCGCGCCTCTCCACTCGAAGAGAGAATCGGCGGAAGAGCGACAACGCCGGCCGCCACAGTGCCGATGAAAGCGCGCCTGCTCTGAGACGAACCCGCATTCTCATTCGAGTTCTTAGCCTGAATGATGGACTCAACCTGAGACTTTTTCTTGTTCATTGGTTACTCCTCGATTCTAAGCGGAATCGTTGTATTCTTAGCCACCTTACTTCCTTCGTACCTGATCGCCGGGGGCGCGTCTTTTGAAGTTCGCCGCGAATCGCCTGAAGGATCGCAGGGTATCTGGAAAGCTGAAAACGTGTCAAGTCAGCGGCGAAAGAAACTGAACAACCACAGTGCGCATTCGATCGGTCATAGAGTAGACTCGTGGCTCAAAAAACGTGATCGGCTGGAAAGGAGGAACACATTGGCTGACCTCTGGAAACTGATCGGTATTGCAATCGTCATCGTAGGTCTCGCGCTTCGGCTTCGCACAACGCTTGTTGTGGTGACCGCCGCGCTGGTCACCGGGCTTGTTGCGGGACTTCCGCTCTTTTCAAGCGAAGGCTTCTTTCAGCAGTTTTCCTACCTCGCGAGGCCCGGACAGGAAGGCATCATCAATATGCTGGGGCGCGCGTTCGCGGACAATCGGCTGATGACCTTGTTCATCATCACGCTGCCGGCAATCGGGCTCGCCGAACGGTACGGCCTGCAAGAGCAATCTGCCGCTGTTATTCGACGCATCGCCGCCGCGACGGTTGGGCGGTTGCAGATCGTCTATCAACTCTTCCGAGTGCTCACCGGAATCCTCGGAATAAGATTGAACGGCCACCCGTCCTTCGTTAGACCCCTGATCTTTCCGATGTCAGTCGGCGCGGCCGAAGCAACGTTCGGCGCTGCAAGCGCCGAAGAAGTACCAGAAGAGATCGTCGAAAATATCAAAGCGGCAAATGCGGCGAGCGAGAACTACGGCAATTTCTACGGACAGAATCTCTCGCCTGTGCAACCCGGAATCCTTCTCGTGTTTGGAGTCCTGAACGGCCTCGGATATGCCGCCAGCGTCTGGAGCCTGGTCGTATATGCCATTCCGATCGCTTCCATTTCGGTGATTCTCGCCGGCATCCAGTTCTGGCTTCTCGATCGGCGTTATCGAAGAAAGGCGGAAGCGCGATGATCTCTTCGATTGCCGGCGCGATTTTTAGCCTCGAATTTGTATACGTGTTGACCGGAATCGTGCTCTGGTTGTTCGCGGCAATGACCTTTCGCGATCGCGCAAACAAGCGGCGGCGCGGAAGCGCAAGCTTCTGGGTGATACTCGGAGCGATCTTTATCTTCGGAAGCGTGCTGCCGCACTGGCTCACTGGTGTGCTTGTGCTGGTGATGGCCGGGATCGACGGAAGCGGCGGCGTCAGTCGCGGGCATTACCACGAATCGACAAAAGCGGAACAGGCGCAGCACGCGAAAAGGCTTCGAAATAAAATCTTCATACCCGTGTTGCTGATCCCGATAGTCACGTTCGGATTCGCAATCGCCTTCCGTCTGCTGAAGCTGGATGTCAATCGTGGAGCACTTGTTGGTTTGGGACTGGGCGGCGTCATCGCGATGATCGCGTGCCTGTGGATCACCCGCGAAAAGTCCCGCGTGTTGATCAACGAGGGCCGCCGCCTGAACGAAGCGATGGGCGCCGTCAACATACTGCCTCAGTTGCTGGCGTCTCTTGGAATCATCTTCACCGCCGCAAAGGTCGGCGATCTGATTGCGAGCGGCATTCACAAAATAATTCCCGCGGACAGCCTGTTCCTTCTGGTTATGGCTAATTGTCTGGGCATGGCCCTGTTCACGATAGTGATGGGGAATTCGTTCGCAGCTTTTCCGGTCATTGCGACCGGAGTGCTTTCGCCGCTCATCATTCAGCCATTCGGCGTTCGGCCTGAGATGGTTGCAATCATCACGCTGACGGCGGGTTCCAGCGGCACGTTGATGACCCCAATGGCCGCGAACTTTAACATCGTCCCGGCGGCGCTGTTGAACATGCGAGATCAATACGGGGTGATCAGATTTCAACTGCCGTTCGCGTTGACGATCTGGTCGTTACACGTAATCTTGATGTGGCTAATGATCAAGCTGTTTTAGCGGCGCTCACGGAGACCAAGGTTGACGCCCAGCAATCAAAAAATAACAATCTAGCCTGAAAAGTATTTGATTCCGCCGAGTGGTTGCTGTATAAGGAAGTTGTCACATCTATCGTTTTTGGAAACCCCGTAACAAGGTTCCGATCGATCAGGCAACGGCCGGTGCTGGCTCGGCCTGCTGCTCGACTGACATTCAATCACTACTAACCGGAAACGGACGCTAGTAAGACTCGTACGCTTGCCTGTAACGCAACAGGAGAATTATGGATAGAAAATACAAGCAACGCGGCTATCAACAGGATGACGACCGAGAGAAGCCGCGTCCCGCAACACCGCAACGAACCGAGGTTCGTTCACCAAAGATGCCCGCGTTTCGAGAAGTCACCCGATGCTCGCTCTGCGGCACAATGGTCAACATCGACATCGACGGAATCGCCATCGACGCGCAGTGCCCCAAATGTCACAGCGATCTGCACACGTGCAAAAACTGTGTGAGCTTTGATCCGGGCGCGCGGTTTCAGTGCCGCAAGCCCATCCCCGAGCGCATTCCGAAGAAGGACGTTCGCAATGAATGTGAGTTGTTTGAAGCGCGCAGGACCGTCGAACGCGAGACGACGACGGCGGTGGCTGAAGTGAAGGACGCACGCTCGGCTTTTGATAAGTTGTTCAAGTAGACGAACACGCTTGCCTATCAACCCACATCAGCGAAAACCTGACGCACCGCGATGGCATCTCTCAAGTTGAAGTTCAAACGCCGGCAGGCGGAAGAAATCGCTTCACAAGAAAGCGATAAGCTGCTGCCCCGATTATTGCGCCTATGATCGGCGCCACGATGTATAGCCACCACTCGTTTCCACGCGGGCCTGGAAAGGCGATCTTTCCGAAACCAATCACATAGGCAAATAAGCGCGGACCGAAGTCGCGCACCGGATTCACCGCGTCCATCGTAAGCGGTCCTCCGACTCCGACGATCGCAGTCACCGTCAGCCCTACGAAGATCGGGCCGAGGCCGGCTTGCGGTAAGCCGGGATTGCCGGGCTCGGTTAACGCAAAGATCATCAACAGCAAAAACATCGTGAGCACAGCTTCAACGAAGAACGCGGTGCCCGCGCCTACCGTCGTCATCGCGCTCGCGTCAACGCCGATGCCGCCGGGATTCGGATAGAAGCACGAAAAGATCATCATCAGCTTCTGACTTCCGGGCGCTCCGATCTCGATTCCCATCTTCTCGATGGCGCGCGGAAAGTAACCCGACCACAACGCATAAACGCAAGCGGCGCCGGTGAACGCGCCCGCGATCTGGCTCCCGATGTAGGGAAGAATTCGCCCGCGCGGGAATCCTCGGAAGATCGCCATCGTAATTGTGACCGCCGGATTGAAGTGCGCACCAGACACCGGCCCCGCAACGTAAATCCCAAACGCTACAGCCAGTCCCCACATCACCGCGACTCCCCATCCGTCGAGCGAGCTGACCAACACAGCAGCCGCGACCGCTCCGTCGCCGACAAGAATCACGATGAAGGTGCCGATGAACTCGGCGAGACAAGCGCCCGCAAGCGTTGCGGTGAAGACCGAGTTTGGCTGCTCAATCTGTGTGTCAGTGTTGGGTTCTACTTCGATGGCAGCTTTTGACAATGTTCACCTCGAGAAGAGTCTTAACCACGGGGAGGATCGAGGATAGAGGATCGAGGATGGAGGATGGAGGATGGAGGATGGAGGATGGAGGATCGAGGATCGAACTCTGAATCCTAATGCCTAAGTCCCAAATCCTAAATCCCAACTCCTAAATCCTAACTCCCAAATCCTAACTCCCAAATCCTAACTCCCAAATCCTACAGATACTCCTGGGCCAGCGTGAGTGCGCGCCAGTACGCGCGCCTGACGATCGAGGGCCAACTCGCATTCACGATCGGCGTCGAATGCGTCGCATTTGTCTCGTGCCATCGATTCGACCAACCCGATAGATCCCACACAAGGTCCGCGCCCTTTATGCCCGCCCGCTGAAGCGCGCCGGCTGGATTGCGCCCGTTATCCGAATACACGTTGTCGTGAATCCAGTTGTTCTCGGGCGTCGCGCCGACGTCAAATGCTGTTCCTTTCGGGAACGCGATCTCGAGACTGAACACGGCCACACCATAACAGTCGTTGCCCCGAATCTCGTTGCCGGTCACTTCGTTGTTGTCGGCGGCCATCACCATCACGCCTGTTCCCGGCGGGACGTTCGAGACGATCGAGTTAGGATTTCCGAAGTTCGCATGATTGTTGTTGATCACCCGATTGTTCCGAACTATGCAGTTGTGTCCGACCTTCGAAGGATTGTTCGGCAGGATAAACACCAAAATACCGCCGGTGTTGTCGTGAACGTAGTTGTTCTCAACGAGCGCGTTCACTGAATTCTCGATTTCGATCCCGGTGACGTTGTCGTGAGCTTCGCTGTCGCGAACAACTATGTCGCGAGATTGCCCGACATAAAGCGCCGCGTCGGCGATGCCCGTCGCAACGCAGCGTTCGATAGTCACTCCGGTGCAGCTCACCGGGTAGACGCCGTACAAGCCGGTCTTGTCGATATTCAAGTTTTGAAAGGTCACATTGCGCGCGTGCTGAGCGACTACTCCGTTGGCGATGTAATCGCGCAGATCGAAATTATCCATCCGGAAGTTGCTTCCGGTTGCGAGCACGCCGTCTGACAGTTTGCCCTGGCCATCAAGCATCGGACGCGAGACGCCACCCGGCGCCGCTGTGTCGGCCTTGATGCCGCGTAGCGTGATGTTATCCAAATCGATCTTCACTTCCTCGTGATACACGCCCGGCATCACCTCGATCGTGTCTCCCGGCCGAGCTCTATCGACTGCCGCCTGGATCGATTCACCGGCCTTCACCGTCAACGTCTGCGCCGGCCGTTCAGCCACCTCTTCCTTCGGCGAGCCCGTGTTGTACTTTGCAATGAGCTCGCGCGCCGGATTCTGCAAATGAGGAACGACCGCCAACCCCGACGGCACCTTGTCAGGAAACTCCGGTAGATTTGATTCGTCGGTCAGCGAGCACAAGAATGCAATTAGATCTTGTTTCTCTTCAGCGGTGATTGTGTAAGAGTGAATCTTGTCGTCAACCTTCACGTCTTTGAAACCGACTCCCGGTCCGCCGCCGGCCGCGTAGAAATCCAACACCTCTTCAAGCGTCTTGAATTTGCCGTTGTGCATGTAAGGCGCGTTCAGCACAACGTTGCGCAGCGTCGGAACCTTGAACGCAAACTTGTTCCCTTCTCCCTTTGTGACTTCGAACCGGCCGAAGTCAGGTTGAGCTGGATCGGCATCGGGCACGCCGATGATCTTGAAGTCGGGATTCGCAAACGTCGGAAGTCCGTGACATTCGAAGCACCGAGTCCGTCCCGAACGAAACAAATTGAAGCCTCGACGCTGCGCGGGACTGAGTGCATTCAACTCGCCCTTAACGAAGCGATCAAACGGTGAGTTGTTAGCGGTCAGCGTTCTTTCAAATGACGCGACGGCTTTGAGCACGTTGTCCAGAGTCACCGCTGAACCGTTGGCGCCGCCGAATGCCGCATCGAATCGCCGCGTGTATTCGGGCAGGTCTTTCAACTCTTTAACCAGCGTATCGGGATTCTCATTCATCTCGATGTCGCTCGTGATTGGTCCCTTGGCCTGGTCCTCGAGGTCGTCGGCTCGGCCATCCCAAAACTGTTTATGATTGAAGGCGGCGTTCCACAGCGTCGGCGCACCTCGTCTGACCACGGATCCTCCGGCGCGTTCGGCTCCGAGTCCGTGAGCTCCCTTACCCATCGACAACGCTCGGGCATCGGTGAATCCAAGATCAGGATGATGACAAGTTGCGCACGAGATGTCGTTGGCTCCCGACAGAATCGGATCGAAGAAAAGCAATCGTCCAAGCTGAACTCTTTCGTCGTTGTTGCTTGCGGGCGCTGCATTGTCAGCGCGCAAGACCATCTTTGGGAATTGTCGAACGAGTCCGCCGCCTCCCTTGCCGACTCCGGCAGTGCCGCCGTTCCCGGCCAGATCCGCTTTCACCGGCCACAAACCGAGCGCAACAAATCCGGCGGCGGCAAGCACCACCAAAACGATTAACGCGCGCAGCCAGACGCGCCGCGTACGCGCGCGAGGCACGGTTTGAGATTGTTCGAGTTCGACTTGTTTCGGTGATGCCGCAGCCATAGTCTTATGCCTCCGTTCTCGCATAGTCGGTCGAATCGGTTTTAGGGAGTAGCGATTATATTTGACAGGCCGCTCACGTCAAAGCGATTATTGCAACGTCGCTGGTGATCGTACGCGATAGTCCTTTTACCTTCGGAGTGGTTGATCCTAAGCCGAGCGGTCCTTAAAGTTGGTTCGGTCAGAGAATCACCAATTCACCGATTGAACAGATCGTGAGAATCTAAATAGCTCTCAAAGCATTACTTTTCAATCTGAGACGCCCTGCATTTCGAGTGACGCGCAGCTCTCGACGCAATAATCCGGTGCTTAGATGTCTCTGGTTTTTTTGGGGGGTAACCATTTTGGGTGGCTTAGACATTGTTGTCATACTCCTACTCATACATGGTTCTTATGGTATCCCTATATTCATTTGGTTGCTTAGGGAGAAACGCAGAGAAAAGAGGAGAAAGGGGGTCGAGATTGTGTCTGTTACAAAGAGACTGGGTATGGCATTTGGTCGTTTCTTTGAGAATTTCACGGCTGTATTACTGGCCCTTCTCCTATATCTCGTTTTAACCGTTTTGACCTATTTCGCATTGGCATGGAGCCTTCCTGATAAGGGCACGGCAGCCTTCATCACTTATGAAGTAGCTACAGGAGGCGACCCTAAGGACTTTCGTGGCGACGTGAAACAGTTCCCATTATGGTTGTGGATACTTGCCATGCATGTGGCTAGCTGGTTAATCGTGCCTGTGCTCGCGGCAACCGCAGTAGACGCGGCGTATCGTGTGTTGGAGAGCAGGAGGGCCGAGTTGGACAAGCGCGAGCTAAAGAATTACGAGAAACTCCTTGATGTCGCTAAGATTCCCGCCGATTTGAGAATCGCAGCTATCGAAAAGTTAGAGGAAGCCAAACGAGAGGCCAAGATACAGGTGCGCGGAAAGAAATGAATGTGCGTGGCTTTGATTTGTCAGCGGCTGGATATTTTGATTGTATGGAAACAGATTTAGTGCTCTAATGTGGTTCACAACTGGTGCGGAAGAGAAGTCTATTGTCGTAAATTTCAGTCTTACCGGACTGGGCCTTATATGGTATAAAGCTTGCGGTAGATTCTGGGTATCTGATATGGATCAGAGCATAGAAGATGCGTTGGACGCAATGAAGGACGACCCGGACGCAATTCGAGTGATAATGGAACGGGACGGTCTGAGCGAGGAAGCGGCGACGCAGGTATGGCATCACATAATAGAGACGGTCAAGGAGTTAAAGAAGAGATTTGAATCAGAGGAACCACCAGATTGAGGAGATCGTCAGGCAGGGGGTGACAAGATGGATCTTGATAAGGAATTGAGAGATCACATTAGAAATGTTATCGACGTGGCTCAGCTAGGTCTGGATCGCAATGACGAGTTGAGGCTTGAAGACCAGATAGTAGAGCTTCTTGGAGCGTATAAGAGGGCACCCGAGCAGAAGCGGGAGCAGGTGTATCGACAGGGCGAGCAGAGGATTCTGATTTCTTTTCGCCCGCCCGCAAAGGATAAGCTCAAGGTTGCAGAGTATGGCGCTTCGTAGAGTTCGTTGGTCAGGTGTCAGGCTGTGTTGAGTGTGTAAATGATTCTTGTCCCACTGTTGTTCATCAAAGCGATAAGATCACAAGCGGTGCAAGACCAAAGCAATCTTTACGGCTACCTCACAGTTGTTGAGAAGAAGCGCCCGGTTGGCTTTTAGAGAGGCCCCACCCGTTAGCCGTTCCATCCGTGACAGCAAGAAAGGCGTAAGCTGCTTACCGCGAATACCCTTGGCTTTGACCATCGCTAGGGTTCTTGCGATCGCACGCTCCACCTCGCTTGCGGATAATTCAGCCTCGCCAGGCACGGGAACGCATACGAGCACTGCACTCGTACAGCCAATCTCCCAGTGACGTGCGGCCAGTTCTACAACCTCGTCAGGGGTGTCGACTCTGGTGTCTACGGAGAGTCCGCTACGCCGTGCGTAAAAAGCAGGAAACTCTTCCGTCTCGTAACCGAGTACCGGGACGCCAATCGTCTCCAGATATTCGACTGTCTTTGGCAAATCGAGTATCGCTTTTGCTCCCGCCGATACACAGATCATCGGCGTGTTTCCAAGCGCAGTCAGATCAGCCGAAACATCGAACGAATCAGCCGCGCCTCGATGAACGCCGCCAATCCCGCCCGTAGAAAAAACGCGAACGCCCGCCGCGTGCGCGAGCTTCAAACTCGAAGCTACCGTTGTCGCGCCCCAACCTCCACGAACCATCACGCTCGCCAGGTTGTTCAGGCTGAGTTTCTCAATCGCTCTTCCATCGGGAGCCTTGCCGCGCGCGAATATGCGGATCTCGTCTTCTCTTAAACCGATGGCCGGAACTCCATCGACGATGCCGAGCGTCGCCGGCGTAGCGCCATTTCGCCGAATTGCCTCTTCACACTCAAGCGCCGTCTCGAGATTGAGCGGGTAAGGAAGCCCGTGCGCGATTACGGTTGATTCAAGCGCGACAACAGGCGAGCCATCCGCGAGCGCGCGCTCGACGCTATCAGCTATTCGGAGTTTGACCTGATTCATAACGATGGGTGACTCGCCCGCTCATCGTATACACGCCGCACATGTCGCGCAAGCTGACAGCTTGCTCTACTCTTTCCGAGGCCCCACAGTTATACTGCTCGACGCGAGAAACGCGATAAGTATCGTCGGAGGACCGAGTGTGGCTGACAAAGTTCTGGCGGTTATTCTGGGAGGCGGCGCCGGACAACGGCTCCATCCGCTGACCAGACAGCGAGCCAAGCCCGCCGTTCCGCTTGGCGGAAAGTATCGCCTGATCGACATTCCGGTTTCCAACTGCATCAACTCCGATGTTCATCGCATCTTCATATTGACTCAGTACAACTCCGCGTCGCTCAATCGTCACATCGCGCGCACGTATCGCTTCAGCCGATTCACAAACGGCTTTGTCGAAATCCTCGCAGCCGAGATAACCCCCGAGCGGCCCGATTGGTTTCAGGGGACCGCCGACGCCGTGCGCCAATGCCTGCATCATCTCGATGACTACAAGGGCGACACGACGCTGGTGCTGTCGGGCGATCATCTTTATCGAATGGACTATCGTGATTTCATCGCGCGGCATCGCGACACCGGCGCCGACGTTACGATCTCAGTCACAGCCGCCCGCGAGGAAGAAGCATCCGGATTCGGACTGGTGAAGATAGACGACACCGCACGAGTCACCGAGTTCAGTGAGAAACCCAAAGGCGACGCGCTCGAACGCATGCGCGTCGACACGACCACGTTGGGGCTTACCGCGGAACGGGCGGCGCGCCGGCCCTTTCTCGCTTCGATGGGAATCTACGTATTCAAGAAAGAAATTCTGCGGCAACTACTGTTGAACGACACGCCCGAGGCTGTCGACTTCGGCAAGGAGATAATCCCCGAGGCGCTCTCGCGCTACAACGTTCAAGCTCACTTGTTCGACGGCTACTGGGAAGACATCGGAACGATCGGCGCGTTCTATCGCGCGAACATCGAGATGACATTGCCGCTGCCGCCGTTCAACTTCTTTGATTCGGAAGCGCCGATGTACACACGGCCGCGTTATCTGCCCGGGTCGAAGCTGCTCGATTGCCATATTCAAAGTTCGATCATCACCGAAGGCTGCATCATCAACGGCGCGACCGTCACCGACTCGATCATCGGGATTCGAAGCCGCGTCGAACACGGCACGCGGCTCGATGGAGTGCTAATGATGGGAGCTGATTCCTATCAGACGATTGAGGAGCTGCAAGCGGATATCAATCGAAGCTATCCGCGGATCGGCGTCGGCGCGAATTGTTTTATCCGCCGCGCCATCATCGACAAGAACGCCCGAATCGGCCAGGGCGTCCAGATCCTGAACGAAGCGGGACGCCGCGATTTCGAAGGGCAGGACTACTACATACGCGATGGAATCGTGATCGTGCCAAAGAACGGCGTCATAACCGACGGCACCGTTATCTGACCGACCCCGTTGCATCTCTCAGCCGCTCTCGCCACACTCTATTCGAAGACCCAACTCATTCGCTGAGTATGTGACATGTCCATCGAGAAATTCGTCGAAGAACAAGTGAGAAAGGCGATCGAAGCGGGCGAGTTCGATAATCTCCCGGGCGCAGGCAAGCCCATCGACCTGCGAGCGTACTTCGAGACACCCGAAGACTTGCGAATGGCATATTCGATTCTGAAGAGCAATAACTTCGTGCCCGAAGAAGTCGAGTTGCTTAGAGAGATCGATGCATTGAAGAAGAGGCTCGAATCTTCATCGGACGAACAGCGGAACTCAAGACTCAAGAAGGAAATCACCGAGAAGACTCTTACCTTCAGGATGCTGATCGATAAGCGCGTTCGCAGACGCTGACTTAATATCCGTTTGTAGTTCCGCTTCGTTGCGCATTCGAAAGCGCAGTCTTATACTCCGGCGCATTAACTTTGAAATCGAAAGGAAATCAGATGCGAACCCTGCTTGTCCTGACTGCTGCACTTGCTTTGCTCGCGTTGTCACACGAATCGGCTACCGCTCAAACACGAGGACTTCAGAGCACTGATCTTTTGAAGCTCCGCTCGGTTGGCGAAGTGAAGGTCTCGCCCGACGGTTCGCGCATCGCCTACACAGTCGCAAACAACGACGGCGATGCGAGACCTTATTCGCAACTCTGGTTGATGACAGTCGCGGACGGCAAATCGACAAAGCTGAGCTCAGGCAAAGAAGGTTCATCGAATCCCGAGTGGTCGCCCGACGGCCAGTGGCTTGCCTATGACGGAAAACTCGGCGACAAGTCGGGGTTGATCGTCGCTCGCGCCGATGGCTCGAACGCCAGGTTCCTCGCGCCGCTTCACTGGACGAATAGCCCTCTGCCCTCGACCGGCAAGAGCATCGCGTGGTCACCTGACGGCAAGCGCATCGCTTTCGTAACATCCGTTCCCGGACCCGAAACTCAAAATGCCACGGGCGATCCGGTGGTCATCACTCGTTATCTGTACAAGCCCGACGATAGCGAAGGCTTCACCCGCTTCAATGACAATCGCCGCGTGCACATCTTCGTTGTCGACGTCGCAAGCGCTCAGGTTAAGCAGTTGACCACGGGAGATCACTACGAGCATTCGATCGACTGGTCCCCAAACGGTGAAGAGATCGCGTTCATTTCGAACCGTGAACCGAATGAAGATCAGTTTTTCAATTACGACATCTTTACGCTGAGGATCTCAGACGGCACGATGAAGCGGTTGACCTCGACCGAGAGCGCGGAGTATCGCCCGCGATGGTCACCCGATGGAAAGATGCTCGTCTATCAAGCGACCAAACGAGGACTGACTGATCTCGAGACAACGATGGAAGACACTCACGTTTGGCTGATGAACGCCGACGGCAGCAATCGCCGCGAGATCACCGCGATGATCGACAATCGTCAGGGTGCGCCCTCGTGGTCCGCGGATGGAAGCTCGATTTATTTCACGGTACTCGAGCGCGGCAATGTGAGGCTCTATCGAATGCTAATCGCGGGCAGCCAGCCTGAGGTTGTCGTCAACGATCGTGGATCCGTGGGAGCGTGGTCGGTGGCTAACAACAACGCGATTGCGTATTCGTTCGCGAGCCCGATCGATCTCGCCGAGCTTTATGTGAAAAATGCTACGACGCAACCAAGAAAGCTAACCAATCTCAACTCAGACGTTCTCGCCGGCAAACAAATCGCCGAAGTCGAATCGTTCACCTTCATCAGCAACGACAACAAGTACACGGTTGAAGCATATATCACCAAGCCTCTTGGCATGACCGCAACGTCCAGACATCCGCTGATCGTCAACATTCACGGCGGTCCGCACGGTCAGCAAGGCCCGGCGTTCTTCTTCAAGCATCAAGTCTATGCCGCGCGCGGGTGGGCTACGTTGATGGTGAACTATCGAGGCTCGACCGGCTACGGGCAGGCGTTCACCGACGCAGTGTTCGGAGATCAGAACGGCAACGAAGCTCAGGATGTGCTCTATGGTTTGAGCGCGGCTATGCGGCGATTCCTGTGGATCGATCGCGACCGGTTGGGCGTAGAAGGAGTGAGCTACGGCGGACAACTGAGCGACTGGCTTATCACGCAGACCAACATTTTCAAAGCCGCGATTCCAATCGCGGGGATTTCGAATTTGATCAGCTACAACTACATGACTTACTACAATCAGTATGAGCAGATGGAATTCGGAATCTTTCCGCATCAGGGAAATATGATGGACGTGTTGTGGGAGCGCTCGGCGTTGAAGCACGTGGCGAAGGCGAAGACGCCTACGATGTTGATGCACGGAGAGAACGACAACGATGTGCCAATCGCCGAAGCCGAGCAGTATTACGTCGCGCTTCGAGATGTAGGAGTCGAAGCGATCATGGTTCGGTATCCTCGCGAGGGCCACGGCATTCGAGAATCGAAACACGTGGTTGATTCGATTGACCGATGCATTAACTGGTACGTGAAGCATTTTCCGGCATCGCAGTGACGTGTCTTGGCGTCTTTGCGCGAACCTCTTCTCGACAGGATCGTTTCGCGCAGAGACGCCAAGGCCCGCCAGGACGCGATCAGCTACGCACGCTTCTGCAGCAATGCGAATCTGGCTTTCAAAAAGCAGCGAAGTCCCTCTCCGCGAACAGCTCGCGACACAAATCGTTCTCGGCATCGTCAGCAACGACCTGAAGCCCGGACAAAAGCTCCCAAGCACCCGCGAGCTTGCACGTCGATATGACATTCACTCCAACACAGTCAGTGCCGCTTATCAGGATCTCGAACGCCGAGGCTGGGTCGAGTTTCGAAAAGGCAGCGGCGTTTATGTGATCGAGCGCAGCGCTGAAGCCCCGGCGGATCCGAAACTCGAACTCGATCAATTGATCTCGACTCTGTTTCGAATCGCGCGCGAACGCGGCCACTCACTGGCCGAGATTCACGCAAGTGTGAAGCGCTTGCTCGAGACTCAACCGCCCGATCATTTTCTTGTCATCGAACCCGACGAAGAGATGCGCGCGATACTGATCGCCGAGATCAAAGAAGCCACCGAATTTCCGGTGTCCGGAGCCGGGCTCGAAGACTGCTCGCGTGCTGAAGTTATCGCAGGCGCAGCGCTCGTCGCGATGTATGGACAAGCAGAAAACGTTAGAGCCGTGCTTCCCACCGAGGCTTCGTGTTTGTTGCTTCGGTCGCGTTCGGTGCCGGGCTCAATGGCCGGGCAAGAGAGACCGTCCCCCGACTCTCTGGTGACGGTCGTCTCGAGATGGCCCGCTTTCTTGAAGTGGGCTCGCACCATACTCGTCGCCGCGTCACTGGATCCCGACGCGATGAGCCTGCGCGACGCGCGCGAGCCCGATTGGCAAAAGGGATTGGCATCGAGCGCGCTGGTGATCACTGACGCGCTTACGGCAACCCAACTTCCCCTGGGCTGCCGCACGCACATATTCCCACTCATCGCGGACTCATCGCTCGATGAGCTTCGCAACTTCAAAGAGTTTCTCCGGGAGCCACTCGCCTGAGTATGTGACGCTTGTAAAACTGTCACAGGCCCACACCCGCCTACCCTCGGCCATCTCTAGAATCAACCCGCATCGGGAGAAACCAATATGCTGCAATCAACCTTTCGGATCGCGCATGCGATAACGCTTCTGGCAGTCATCACTTGTGGCGCGCGGTCTGGTACCGGCGAGGTAACGCTTCCGGCCGAAACCAAAACACGGCTGACGCTTCATTCGCGAATCAACTCGAAACTCAGCGAACCGAACGACGTCGTAACGGCAACGCTCGCCGAGCCGATCTACATCGAGGGTCAATTGGCTCTCGCGCGCGGTGTCGAGTTTGTCGGCCGCATCATCAAGGTTTCGCCGGCAAAGCGCGGGCAGCGAAGCTCAAATATGTCGATCCTGTTTGAGCGGATCGTGACGCCGCCGGGTGAAATCCAAATCGCCGCCGAGGTGACAGCCATCGACGACTGGGACAACGAAGAAACTCTCAAGGCTGATGGCAACGGCAAGCTTAAGGGCGGACATCGCGGCGAGAAAACCATCAACAACATAGGAAAGGGTTCGCAGCTTGGGCTCTCAGCCGGAATTGTGGGCGCGGCGCTCGGTGGGGCAGCCGGAGCTTCAGGCCGGCACGTGCTCGGGA